>SDBS01001653.1_pt1 | contig 22593 bp, 19 predicted proteins | sample 2277091 | NCBI WGS metagenome assembly SDBS01 (sample SAMN10404972, study PRJNA504765) | marine sediment metagenome | isolation source: marine sediment core GS10_PC15, 163 cmbsf | place: Arctic Ocean: Southern Knipovich Ridge | collected 2010
CTTGTTTCTTATAATAGCGGCAACTTCCCCGGGGCGCCCCTCTCCCACCTGTGCTTCATCAAACCGCACTATGGGCATCAGCTCCATGATTGAATTAGTGATAAAGACCTCATCGGCTTGGGCGAAGTCTTCCCTGAGTAAATTACCTTCGTAGTAACCAATCCCTAATTGATCGGCTAATTCCAGTACGTGCTCCCTGGTAATACCGGGAAGTATCTTATTCTCAAGAGATGGCGTAGCTAGCCTGCGATTGTTTACCATAAAAACATTGCTCATGGTTCCTTCAGTGATACAACCATTGCTCAGAAAAAAGGCTTCTTGCGCTTTTTGGCTATCAGCATAAGACTTAGCCATTACATTAGGCAAAAAGCTTAGGGATTTTAGATAGCCCAGGCTGCGGCTCTCCTGAATTGAAGCTGCGGCGAATCCTTTCTGATACATCTCCTCAGTATAGGGAACACCAGGGGTCAGGAGTATGACAAGAGTGGGATCATGCTCCTGGGAAAAACTTAACCCCCGCTCAGCGATTCCTCTGGTTAAAATGATTTTGAGAACACCATCGGAGACATCATTTGCCTTAAGCACTGAATCAACCAGCGATTCCAATTCATTGGAGACCGGGGGATTCATTTTAAGGATTCGGGCTGAAGAAAGGAGCCGCTTTAAGTGCTTCTCCAGAAGAAAAGGGATCTTTTTGTAAATCCGGATGGTTTCAAAGAGTCCGTCTCCGTACATGAAGCCCCGGTCATAAATGGAGACCTTTGCTTCTGACAGAGGGGTGAGTTTTCCATCTATGTAAGCAACTTCTCCCACTTCATAACCTCCTTGGAACAACCCACAGCAGCAAGAAGAGCGTCCGCTTTGCTCAAGGTCTCAAAATACTCTCTTGCCGGTTTGGAATCAATGACAATTCCTGCTCCGACTTGCATGAAGACCCGGTTATCTTTGACCACATATGTTCGGATGATAATATTCATATCCATATTCCCATTGAACCCAAAGTAACCGATTGAACCAGTGTAAGGCCCTCTGCGAACCGGCTCTAGCTCCTCGATTATCTCCATACATCTCACCTTGGGACATCCGGTTATAGTACCCCCGGGAAACAAAGCACGTATCAAATCAAACTGGTCTTTGTTGCCATGCAATTTCCCCTCTACATTAGAGACTATGTGTATCACATGAGAATATTTTTCCAGTACCATTAACTCATTCACTTGGGCAGATCCGTATTGGCAAACACGCCCTAGATCATTGCGTTCCAGATCAACCAGCATTATGTGCTCAGCGCGTTCTTTTTCATCAAGAATGAGATCGTCTAAAAGCTTATTGTCTTCGTCGCAGTCTTCACCTCTGCGCCTGGTACCGGCAATGGGTCTTGTTTGAGCAACACCGTCTCTTAGCATTATCAGTCTCTCGGGAGAAGAAGAAACTAATTGGAAATCCCCGCAATTGAGGTAAGAAGCAAAAGGAGAAGGATTTACCTTTCTTAGCTTTTGATAAAGAACAAACGAATCGTCATTATGGGGAGTCTCCAGCCGTTGAGATATATTCACCTGGTAGATATCCCCAACCCGGCTATATTCCTTTATCTTTTCAACCATCTCTTTAAACTCCGGTTGGGTAGTATTTGAAGAAATAGTCGTTTTGTTGCTTGCCTGATGACCGGATGGCTGTGATTCTTTGCACGCACGGGGATTCTTTTCAACGGCTTTATTTAAATAGGAGCAGACCTTGTCCATTTTTTCTTGTGCCGCGCCCCAAGCAATCTTTGTATCCGACTCTACCAGTTGGTTTATGACCACGTAAACATCCCCATTCTTATGATCCAGTATCACCAGAATCTCCGGAAAGAAAAAGTAGAACTCGGGCAAGAATAAATCATCTTCTGCCCGGTTTGGAAGTTTTTCAATATATCTGCCGGCATCATAACTCAGAAAACCCATTGCCCCGCCCCAGAAAGGAATTGGTAGGTTCAACTTGATTTGAGGAGCCAGCCCTTGCAGCAAGTCGCGTAGGAGCCGGAAGGGATTGCCTGAGAAATAGTAGCTTTTATCCTTTTCTATAATCTGCGCTTTGGAGTTTTTATACCTGAAGATCACCAGGGGACTGGTCCCCAGAAAAGAATATTCAGTGAGCTGCGGAGATCCTCCGGCACTATCAAGTAGACAAACAGGCTGATTGTGTCCGAGAAGAGAGAGCAGAAGGGGGAGAGAAACCTGACAATTTTTCACTTTGACGATAAGCGGAACAATTTGGCCTTTCCGAACGTCTGCCGGAAGATCTTGTTCCCCGAAAACTTTTTCGCACTTTTCTAACATTTATTTCCCACCTACTTAAAACCACATCAGGGGACATATAGCTTCATGTAGAACTTATTTGTCGAGGTGGGATGCCTTGTAGTTAAGACTTCTCCCCGCAGTGCGGGGCTCATACCTCATTTTTTGCTTATGGCTTATGGCTCGCTCATTCCATTCGCTTCATAGCACATGGCCCGTTCGGCTGACGCCTCACTTAATAGCTTATAGCCCGTTCGTTGTGCTCGCTTAAAAAGACGATGGGTAATTTTCGACGAGCGATCAGCGAAAAGCGATGAACGATAAAAACCTTTATGCCTGCAGGTACTTAAAGGAGCAACGCCTCAGAAAATGTCAAGAGTGTAGGCCTGACCCCAAATTTGACCCCAAATTTTATCCTTGCCGGGCAAGATTGACAAACTTAGTATAATGATCCAGAAAGGCTAGCCTTATCTTGCCTGTGGGCCCATTTCGATGTTTGCTTATGATTATCTCCGCGATGCCTTTATCTTCAGATTCAGAATTATAGTATTCATCACGATAGATGAATATGACCAGGTCAGCATCCTGTTCTATGGAACCGCTTTCACGTAAATCGGCAAGGAGCGGTCTCTTATCAGTGCGCTGCTCCACGGCTCTGGATAACTGAGATACGCCAATCACCGGTACCCCTAATTCTCTTCCTAGAATCTTGAGGGAACGGGAAATCTCTGATACCTCTTGCTGGCGGTTTTCGCTTCTGATTCGTCCCTGCATCAACTGCAGATAATCAACCACAATAAGTCCCAGCTTATGCTTGGTCATAAGCCTTCTGGCTTTGGCTCTTACCTCCATGATGGTGATATTGGGAGTATCATCGATAAAGATGGGAGCATCGGCTAATCTCCCCACGGCGTTGGATAGCTTGGGCCAATCCTCTTCCTTGAGGTTTCCTGTACGCAAGGACTGGGCATCCACGCGCGCTTCAGAACACATCAGCCGCTGGGCCAGCTGTTGCCGGGACATCTCCAGACTGAAGATAGCCACAGGTATTCTCTCCGTCAGACCAATATGTTGAGCTATATTGAGGGTGAAGCTGGTGTTGTGAACCAGAAAATCGTTGGCTACGAAGTTGTGCGTCCCGGGTACCGTTAGATCATAAACCTGCTTAGACCCTGTAGACTCTATTGACACTATAGTGTCCCAGTATACATCGCTATGAGCAAGATCAAGCAGCTTCTGCGACTTTAGCACCTGTCCATATATCTCAAGGGTGTCGCGCCGTACATTTTTATATGTCTTGGGACAGCCATCTTTGAACCGCGTCAGCCCTCGTGTCTTTCCAATCTCGGTCCAAGGAATACAAGTCTGCTGCTGTATTCTCCTAACTTCCGGCCAGACTTCTCTGGGAATACTATCTTGGGTAAAAATGCTTCTTTTATCCCCAGCCACATCCACAAGCTCTTTCAAGCTATCCTCTTTACCAAATATACCAATTTCTTTGGCAAATCTGAGGATATTTTCAGCATTGTGGAATGAAAGCTCATATGCAGTCCGGAACTGGTCCTTGTACTTAATCCTTTTTTTGCGGATTTTGCTGATGATTCCAAACCGGAGCAGGAGATGCTGAACTTGTTTCACCATTTTTTGAGATGAAGTTGAGAAAGAAATCCCATACGAGCCACGGGAATTTACATAGGCACTGCCATCGCAAGCAAACAACCGATTGAGAAACAATGCCAGCTTCTTTCGGTTAAGCTTAAACACAACTTCAGGAATGGTCTTTTCTAGAGCAGTTTTGCCCATCATTTGATGTTCTTTCAACCATTTAGTAACTATATTCTTTCTTCTCAATGAATCAACACCTTCAAGCCCACCTTCAACAAAAACCTCCGGAGCTTTATTTGTAGCAGTGCAGATTCCTAGGAAGGTTTTGTCACTAGGAATACAGTGGCCATTGACCACTAGTTGGACTGCACCAAGGCTGATCGAAGCTCGCTGCGCCAGTTGCAGTTGAGTCAAGCCAAGCTGCTTGAGAATCTCTTTTACCCTTCGGCCTAACAACGTAATCCGAGTATCCTGACCTCTAGCTTTCGCTGAAACACAACACGTTATTGTCCTTGGTCCATTCTTATTCTCTATGTTGACTTTGATACCGGGGAACTCGGTAACGGCCGCAATGAAATCCTCCATTATTCGCTTATTACCATTGGTAAATCTTGGATTGGCACTGGTTAATCCTCCATCGGCCAGGAGATAGGCCATAGTCTTTGCTTCATGCTCCGGCATATCAAAGGTGCCTTCGACCGGTATGATTCTTGGGACCCCAATGCGGTCTCCGGCATTGAGCTCAGATAAAGGCTTCCAACCCTCAAGAGTGAGAAAAGGATGAGTAAGAGTAGTTTCAATCTCGCGGCCAAGGGCGGTCTTTACTTTAAAAACAGGCTTAATACCATCATCAACAAAAACCGAAGGCTGCACCACTTCTAGTTTGAGACTTTTTTTGAGACTCAGCAGCGATACTGATTTCCGTCTGAAGATTTCTTCCATAGTCGCAATAGCGCCGGTATAGGGATCAATAACCTCAGTGTCGAAAGCTACGCATTTTCCCATACTGGGTCTACCAGCTACAATAATAAGATCAGAAGGGTGTAGTCCGGAGGTCAAATTGTCTAAATCGGAAAAACCGGATGGTGTACCGGTAACGTGTGTTTTCTTTTCATAGAGCTTCTCGATTTGCTCAAAGCTCTCAGCCAGCAACTCTTTGATATGAGTAAACTTTTCAGAAATCCGTTTTTGGGAGACTCCAAAAATCAGACTTTCGGCCTTGTCGATTACTTGTTCAACATCTTCCGCGTTTTCGTATCCCAGACCGGCAATACTGGTGCCGGCTTTTATCAGATGTCTTAATACCGCATTCCGCTCGACTATCTCAGCGTAGTATTTGGCATTAGCGGCTGTGGGAACAACATTCATCAGAGTATGAATATAGGGCTTTCCGCCAACATCCTCCAACACTCCCGTAGTCTTTAGATCCTCTGATACGGTTATGGGATCTGTTGGCTCGCCCCGGCTCCAAAGATTCAGAATAGCATTGTAAACATGCGCGTGACTCTCTTTATAGAAATCCTCTGGTCTGACCGTCTCGGCAACAATAGAAATAGCGTCTTCCGAGATCATCATGGAGCCCAACAAGCTTTGCTCTGCTTCGATATTATGTGGAGGGATTCTTTCTACAGTGGCTCCTGCATCAAGATTGCGTTGTGACTTTCCGGCAACAGCCATTTTATTCTCCTGCTTGCGTTAATAATTCTATTATTCTTTCTTCTCTTCTTTTTCCTGTTTCTTCTCTTGGCCCTCTTCTTTTACTTCGGTTTCTTCACTGGCCTGCACATCGACATTGATAGATACCTCGACTTCCGGATGAAGCTTGATGGAGATAGCAACTTGGCCCAGGTTCTTCAGACTCTCCTCCAATTGAATCAATCTACGATCAACTTCCACTTTCAACTGCTCCTTCACGGCCGAAGCAATGTCTTTCGAGGTAACCGAGCCATACAGCTTTCCACCACTTCCTGCTTTCGCCCACATTGATACGGTTTTTCCTTCCAGTTTCTTGGCTTCTTTTTCCGCCAAGACCTTTGTTTCTGCCTCTTTTTTCTCCAAAGCTTTGCTTTTCTGTTCAAGTTGCTTCAGATTCGATTTGCTCGCTTCAACCACCAGGCCCTTGGGCAACAAGTAGTTTCTGACATAACCGCGGGCCACATCCGCAATATCTCCTTCCTTTCCCAAAGAAGCAATATCTTGTTTCAAAATCACCTTCATAACATTCCTCCATGTTTAAAGAATCAGCATTATTTATTATTGTTCGAATGGCAAGCCAAGTCAAAAAAATAACAAAACTTTCTATGATTCTGATGGCATTTTACGAAAGTTAAACCAGACATCTAGTAAGCCCAACCAGGCGATCAAGGGCGATGCCAAAGGAATCACTATCAGTATTCCCACCACCAGTGCCCGTATATAACTCTTTATTTTAAGCTTCTCGAAATAGAAGTAGATAATAGCAAAACCCTGGACCAAGAAGAGCAGATTAAAAACCACAAGAAAATTCATGCCCACAATGCGGCCACTCTCTTGGTAAACTCCCAAATAGGAAGAAAAAAATGTACCGGCAAGTCCAATAATATAGCCCCAGGCAAAGTACCAGGGAAACTGCCAGTGCTTAAAAACTGGCCGCGCCAGAACTAACTTGTTAAGTTTTTTAAGCACAATCCCGGAAAGAATAAGATTCAAAAAAGCTATCCAAGCTGAAAAAATCAGGACGATTGCCGGAATAATCTTGGGAAGAATCCCCAGGCTCTCATCAATTGCCTGGAATTGCGCCTCGATCTGCTTTTCGGAAATCCCTTGTTTGACATACTCTTTACGCAGGTTAGCAAGATCTTTTTTTAATTCCTTGACTTGCTCGGTCACAATATTAGTCTTCCTGGTTTGATAGATCAGATATCCCGATAGAACCAGGGATATAGTGACAATTGCAGTGCCTGCCACCAGAGCGTGGGCAAAAGAAGTGCTTCCCTTCACTTCATATAGGTAAACAAGACCGAAGAAAGCTACAATTGCTAATAAGGGGATTGTCTTTATGGTACCGATTAGAAGAACGAGTATGACACCTAGAATAGAAATACTGGCAAAACCTGCTTTTACGCCCCGTCGAGCTGCAATAAACAGAATGGGAAGAGGACAAAGAGCAAGTGTCAAAAATGAGAGCATCGGAAGACCGGCTACAAGGAGGCACAAAAACAAAGCAAGTGCTGTGAACTTTCCTATATCCGTAAGCATCCCAGGCTTAGCCGCATCGTCCAGCACCACCACACTTTGATACCTCTTTTCTCTTTAACTAGGAAGCTCTTTGGCGAGAGCTATAGGGCAAAAGGGCCACTTCCCGCGCTCTCTTTACGGCTAATGAAAGCTTCTTCTGGTGCTGAGCACAATTACCGGTAACCCGCCGAGCTCTGATTTTGCCTTTTTCGGAAACATATCTCCTTAGCAGATTAGAGTCTTTATAATCAATGTAATCGATTTTGTCTTTGCAAAACGCGCAATATTTCTTTCTTTGTCTTCTTACATAATCAGCCATTTTTTCTCCTTATTAAAATGGTATATCCTCCTCAAGATTTGGCTCTTCAGGTTGGACTTCCTTGCTGGGAACAGCATCACTATCTGAAAAGTCATCAATTTTTTCTTTCGCTGTCGTTCGTCCCAAGAATTGAACATTCTCGGCAACAACATCTACCTTTGATCTTTTCTGGCCGTCGTCGGTCTCCCAAGAACGGCTCTGCACCCGGCCCTCAACAGCAACGGGACTGCCTTTGCTCAAATAGTCCGTACATAGCTCAGCCAGTTTTGCCCATACGACGATATTGAAATAATCAACCTGGTCTACACGCTCACCCTGCCGATTTGTCCATCGTCGATTGACCGCCAGACCAAAATTGGAAACAGAGGCCCCGCTGGGTGTAGATCTCATTTCCGGGTCCCGGGTCAAATTGCCAATCAGTACAACTCGATTAAGACTAGCCATTCAAATCACCCCAAAAAATAGTAGGCTACTCACCTATCCGGATAATCATAAACCTGATGATCTCTCCTGTTAGTTTAAGTACTCTATCGAGTTCAGCAATAGTCTTGTTGTCACCCTTGAAGTCAACAACCGTGTAGAATCCGTCTTTACGTTTATCAATGGGATAAGCTAGTTTTCTGCGACCCCATTTATCGGTTTTTTCAACCTTCCCCTTGTTTTTCTTGATCAGATTCTCGACTTTCTCGATAGTCTTTTCTGTTGTTTCTTTGTCAAGATCTGTATCAATAATGCACATTACTTCGTAACTTCTCATATTCCACCTCCTTTGGGCTAGACGGTCCCGAATAAACCAATCAGCGACGAGGGATTCGCAAAAAACGAGGTTATTCTTTTGTCGCTCGTCGCTCGTCGAAAATCGCTAATCGATATCGGGACAGGAAATGAACCTAAAAACAAGAAACGTCCCTCTCACAAAAGCGCACAATGCAGTGGCAAATCAGACAAAGGGCCCTTACCACTGAAGCGATTCCTGCTTGCACTTCTGCCTGAGGAACTATCATATTATAGCAGGGAAGAAAAGGGCAAGCAAGAAACCAAATAATGATACGGGAACGGTCTCACCATTGACCATTCTCCCCAAGCGCCGGCGCAGGATATATCCGCAACGCGAGAAAGCCGGCCCGTGACGCAAGAAAGCCGGCGATTCTTTTCTTAAATGTGAAAGACAGGGTAAGAAGACAAGCAATTGAAAGTAGGGCAATTTGCCAGGGATTGGTGGCAACCTCAGCATCTGAAAAGTCAGTAGTGATCCCAGGCTGAGTTCCGGATTGACGGTCATTTGTGAAACGACTATTTGGAGCCGTCGTTGGCTCAACTCCCTTAGATGAAGTAGACGGTGAGGGTACTGGCGGAGACAGGATTTCGCCGACTCTTGTATCGATATGGGGACTGCTTCCTGGGGATGGAGATAGATTCTTAGCCAGGGCAGCACTTTGCCCACTGGTACTTTCTTTTAGCCCGGAGACAGTTTCTTTTGGTGCAATCGGTTCCTGATCAGGTTGGACAACAATACCTTTCACATCCTGTGCTTCCGGTATCAATGCCGTCTGGTTGAGAGTGGGTGCAACTTGCTGGGAAATAGAGGTGGGCACGGAAATAGGTGGGGGAATAACTGTTGAGTTTAAACTTGGATTTTCAGCCGGAGGTGCTATTTCTGCTGTGTAAGAATATGAATTAATCTCTTGAGCCTCACCAAGTTCCCCTAAAGGGATCAAAAAAGAACCAGGATTCAAGAAGTCCTCTTCTTCATAGGGTTTTACTTTCACTCCGAAATGCAAGTGACTCTGCGAAGCCGAACTACCTCCGGTAAGAACCGTACCAATAACATCTCCTTGCTTTACTTCTTGCTTTCCTTTAACCAACTTAGCAACCGGCATATACGTCGTGCGCTTTCCATCCACATGTTCAATTCCCACTCCCGGTCCTTGAAAACCAGCACCTATCCAATAGATTCTTCCATCGGCTGCTGCTTTTACGGGCACTCCTTCCGAAGCGGCAATATCAATTCCTCGATGTCCACCACTCTGATAAGCCGTGTAGTTGAACTCCGTGATTACGGGGCCTTCAACCGGCCAAACGAATGCTGTCTCGGCGTAAGCCAGGGAACATAGAGTCATAAAGAGGACAATAAACGCGGAAAACAAACAGGTAAGCCTTCTGTGGAAATGTTTCATTATTCTCTCCCCTTTCCCGAAAAACCCAACTGGCTAGAGCCAGGTATCCGGGTGATATATAATAGGCGCCTTTGCCTATTTGTGCCGTTGTGTGATTATTATAATAAACTCTTCTCTCTTTGGCAATAGCCCGGAATAACTATTTGTCTATCTTTTTCAAGAAATCTTCCAATTCCTCTCCGCTCTTGGGCGCAAAGGCCTGATACTTATGAGTGCAATGTTGTCTAAACTCCTCCGGAGCAAAAAAGGAAACCACCGGATATTTGACCAGCTGAAAACAGGATTCATCATCTTCCGTATCTCCGATATAGACTGTCTTATCGGGATTGATTTGATGTTCGTTCAGTAAATTCCGCAGAAAAGCGCCTTTATTACCATAAATCCGGAGAAGCAAGTGAGTGGCTTTTCCATCATTTTCAACCAATTCATCTGCCAACAGGAAGTCAAAGGAATTACGATAGCCGGCGGCAGCCAGAATCCGGTCGATCCCATAATCAAACCCGGCAGATAAGATGCCGCATTTCTTATTCTCATCGTGATATTTCCGCAATACATTCAAAACTCTATAATCAAGTTTTTGCTGCACCTCAGAGCCAGCTGCATAATTCTCCACTGAATATCTGATTACCGACATGGGTGTCCCATTAATTATCTTACGATTATAAGTTTGGTACATCTCCCTTACATAGTCGAAATTTTGGTCTCGTTGTTTCTCTTCGTTAAGCCGGTTCAATTCCTGTCTTGCTTTAATGATTCTTAAAAGCTTCCGGGGATGAAAAGGGAGAAGATGCCGGGCTATATCAGCAGCCATGTGTTTGAGAATGGGCATCTCGCTTCTATCCGAGATTATAGTTCCGTTCCAGTCTGCAACGATTGCCTGTAGGGCCACTTAAGCTCCTTATTAAAAAGTGTCTGTGAATCGACAAAAGATATAGAAATGGTAAATTCTATCAGTGATCCGTGGTTGTCGAGGGAGGAAAATCGAAAGTGGAGCCTGCCCTTAGCGGCTTACTATACCGCAAACTTGAAGTAGATTACATCTCCGTCCCGAACAACGTATTCTCTTCCCTCGATAAGAAGATGCCCTTGCTCTCGAGCATGGTGGAAAGATCCAGCTTGCACCAGGTCATCATAGAAAACAACTTCGGCTTTGATAAAACCCCGTTCCATATCGCTGTGAACTTTGCCGGCTGCTTCGGCTGCTTTTGTACCCTGCTTGATAGTCCACGCTTGGCATTTGTTGGACTCAACAGTGAAAAAAGTAATGAGGCCCAGAAGTCTGTGGCCCGCCTGCACCAGCTTTTGTAAACCTGATTCTTCAATACCTAGTTCTTGGCGAAATTCACTAGCTTCGTTGTTCTCCAGCTCGGCCATTTCAGCTTCAATCTTGGCTGATACCACTACTACTTCAGCGCCTTCTTTTTCCGCCTGTTCATTCACCTGCAGCAAAAAAGGATTATCTTCCTTTCCCCAATCGTCTTCCGCGATATTGGCTAAATAAATAACCGGCAAAGCGGTTAGTAAATCAACCTCATCCAACAGTTCTTTTTTATCCGGTTCAAGATGGAGAAACCGTACCGGCTGACCTTTGTTTAAACCAGTCTCTATTCTCCGGCCGATTTCCAGCTTATCTGCCCCTTGCTTATCTCCTCTCTTTGCTGCCCGAGAGCATTTTTCTAAAAACCTTCCCAGAATTTCAAGGTCGGAGAGGATGAGCTCCAGGCTGACTGTTTCTATATCGTGAACAGGATCGATATTTCCATCTACATGAGTAACATTTTCATCTTGAAAACAGCGAACCACGTGAACCAGTGCATCCGTTCCGCGGAGATGACCCAAGAACTGGTTGCCGAGACCTTCGCCCTTGCTTGCCCCCTGCACCAGGCCGGCAACATCCAGAAACTTGATATGGGTAGGAACCGTCTCCGCAGCTTTAGTTATCTCAGCTATTCTACTAAGCCGCTCATCAGGGACTATAGCGGTCCCAATATTTGAACCGACAGTAGTAAACGGATAGTTATTTACTTCAGCACCCGCCTTGGTTAACGCATTAAACAAAGTAGATTTCCCTACGTTGGGGAGCCCAACTATCCCGATTTGCATAGAAAAACTACTCCTCAAGTTACTCGCGGTTGGTTACTACGCCTCGATTATGATTGCCATTTGAATTTGAGGATTACCAGTTTAGCTTCTTAGGAATTAGTTTTTAGCTTGTAGCGCAAAATCCAAAATACTTTGTGTTTTGAATTGTCGCTTTACATTTTTCGCTTTTTCCCTTATTCCTTATTCATGATTCCATCATACAAGCTAAAGGCCTTCAGGCTCATCCCTGCTCCCTATTCAGCACTTTATTACCGCCAAGATTTCCCTTCCTGTGAACTAGATCACAGTGCAAGAGTAGAATTAATGCTAGTTTTATATTGAGTCCCAAGCAATCCTCTTTCCTGTTCGCCCTCCCCTGCGAATAGGAAAAACTGCTTGGGGCCGTCCTTATTGTTAGAACTGTTTAAGCCACAAGATTACCCAATCTATTTTTACCAGCATTAGAATCGCCAGGAATAGAAATATAAAGCCACCCAGATAGTAGGGTAGTGTACTTTCCTTTTTCATTTCCTTTTTTTTGGCCTTGAGATCCTTGAACTCTTTCTCTTCTTCATCAGTATGGCTTTTAATAAACACCAGGTCATCTAGCCTATCAACATCCTCTGTCGATATCTCTTTGCCTTTCTCGCGCAAATAAGCCCTGATCCCTCTGAAATAGATATAAAGCACCAGCATCCAAATTATAGCTACAACTGCAAACAAGAGGGGTCCTACGTTTTTTGAAGCATCGAGCATAGCCTTCTCTGAATTTGTTAAAAATTTAATGAACTCGTTCAAAGCTTTACCTCCAAAGTAAAAGGGACAAAATGATTGCAAAAACCACTAGCGCAGCCATAGGTACTGCTATGTTGATGACTAATGAGTAGGGCAGAGCAAAACGCCAGGCAAAGAACACAGCCAAAACCGTTACCGCGCAGCTAATAACAAGAAGAGGAAAAGCATCTTTTGTTTGAGCCGTCCCACAAACCCGGCAAAAACGGGTACTCCCGGGTAATTCCCGGCCGCAATTTGAGCACTGTTGAAGATGCTGCTCCTTGCTCTCTTTGTTCAACTCTTCTTTTTCCTCTTCCGGAATAGTCTCCTCAAGATCAATCTTCAAAACCTCTTTTCATATACCCTCTAAACCTGCGGTCAAATTGAGAACGCAGCAGCCGGACCTTCCGCCCGCACCCCCGGCACTTGAGGCCAATGTCCATACCTAGTTTTTCCACTTCCCACTCATTTGTCCCACAGGGATGTTGTTTTTTCAACTTAACTATATCTCCGATCTCTATGGGAATAATATCAACCATTTCAACCACAACGGTAGTCGGCTTTTTTAATCCAAATCGTAGAATCCTTCATACTCAACCAAGCTATCGGCTAGTGCTTCTTCAACCTGTTGCCGGAGTGCTCGATCAAACTGCAAGGCAATGCCACAATCAGGAGACAGCTTTCTGGGAATCGGTATCATCCGGCATTTCAGATTACACCTTTTAAGTGTTTTTTCCGCTTTTAAAGCTTGGTGCGGTGAGTTAAAACGTATGATAATATCGCTTTCCATAAACACTGATCCTCTTTGCAACTTTTTTTGAATTACTGTCCCTTGGCTGCCAGGGCGGAACTACTCACAAGGTCCTGCTCATTGCTTTCCTATTCTATCTTATTTTCTTTTCCATGCACACCGAATTAGGAATTATGAATTATGATTTTTTAATTTTTCCTGATTCCTAATTCATAATTCCTGATTCAAGATGTTTTAGGTTTTCAATTTGAATTTAATTATACCCCTAAATTATACAAAGGATTTTTCATTCTGATAAAGAAATCTAATAAAAGCGTCATAGAGCTTAAGGAGATTATAATGAATGTCAACTATTTTGAAACCTATATCACTGTGGTTGATAAAGAGAGCTTCTCCGAGGCAGCAAAAGTGCTATCTCTATCTCAGCCTGCCATAAGCTTCCAGATTCAAGCGATTGAAAAAAAATACGGACAGAAACTCCTGGATAGATCGGGCCCAAAGGTGCAACTTACGGAAGCGGGAAAGATCTTCTATAGCTACGCAAAACAAATACGCAAATTGGATAGAACTTTAAGTGAGTCAATTGACGAGCTTCAAGGAGTTGTTCGAGGCCGTCTGGTTTTGGGTGCAAGCACTATTCCCGGAGAATATATTGTCCCCAAGATACTGGGTAAGTTCATACAGAAATTTCCCGATGTTGAGCCGGAGCTGGAAATAGGTGACACAGCAGAGATCCTGCAGAAGATCAAGGAGCATGAAATTGATATCGGCTTTGTTGGCGCTTCTCCGGAATCCAACAATCTCCAGGTTGAGGAGTTTGTCACTGACAGGTTGATTTTAATACTGCCGCCCCATCATTCACTGGCGTCCAGACAAAGCATAACTATTGAGGAGGTACTGAGACAACCTTTTATTCAGAGGGAAGTCGGTTCAGGAACACGGAGAACCATCGAAGAAGTCCTAAGCCGGCAGGGAATATCCCATGTGAATATAAATGAGGTTATAGATCTGGGCAGCACCCAGGCTGTCCTTGCCGGAGTGGAGGCAGGACTGGGAGTTTCCATCATCTCAAAACACGCGGCTAAAAAAGCTCTTGCCCTTGGTACTGTAAAGAGTGTGTCCTTTGAAAACATCGAATTCCCCAGAGATCTTTATCTGGTTTTCGATAAAAGCCGTTTTCTTACCCGCACACAGAAGGAGTTTATCAGATTTTCCCTGGGTAAAAGGGAGTTGGAAGGACAAATACCTGAACCTTAAACTAGTCAGATTCTTCGGTGGTCACCCCAAGCTCTTCACCGGTTAGATAGGAGTGAGCAGCGTGGGCAGCTTTTCTTCCGGCACCCATTGCCAAAATCACAGTTGCAGCTCCGGTTACAATATCGCCACCAGCGTAGACACCTTCTCTACTGGTCAAACCAGTCTCTTCATTGGCTTTGATATACCCCCACTTATTAAGTTCCAAGTTTGGTGTCCCTTGAGGGATAAGAGGATTTGCCTTGGTTCCAACCGCCATGATCACCACATCCACATCGAGAACAAATTCCGAGCCATCGATAGTGATAGGCCGGCACCTGCCTGATTCATCGGGTTCACCCAGCTCCATCTGGCAACACTCCATACCGGTTACCCATCCATCCTGACCTAGAATCCGCTTGGGATTAGTGAGAAGCCTAAAAATGATTCCTTCCTCTTTGGCATGTTCTACCTCTTCAATTCTTGCGGGCATCTCTTTCTCAGAACGCCGGTACACCAGATAAACCTGATCAGCCCCCAGACGAAGAGCGGTTCTAGCCGAATCCATGGCAACATTGCCTCCACCAACTACAGCTACTTTCTTGCCCTTCTTTATGGGGGTATCATATTGGGGGAAAAGATAGGCTTTCATAAGATTAGCCCGGGTCAGAAATTCGTTAGCTGAATAGACTCCGTTTAAGTTTTCACCGGGAATGCGCATAAAAACAGGAAATCCGGCACCGGTTCCGATAAAAACAGCGTCAAAACCTTCCGAATCCAAGAGATCGTCTACGCTCAAGACTTTTCCGATGACCTTGCTCGTTTTAATCTCAACACCCAGTTTTCTTACATATTCAATTTCTTCTTCCACTATCTTCTTGGGCAACCTAAACTCCGGTATGCCGTATACAAGTACACCACCGGCCTTATGAAGTGCTTCAAATATAGTAACCTTGTGGCCTAACAAAGCCAGGTCTCCGGCGACTGTAAGACCCGCCGGACCTGAACCAATGATGGCGATCCGTTTACCCGTACTCTTTCTTTTATCAGGAATCGTTGTAGTCCCCTGAGAGCTCTCCCAGCTAGCAGCGAACCGCTCCAATCTTCCGATACCAACAGGTTCATATTTCTTAGCCAGAACACAGCGTATCTCACATTGATCTTCCTGAGGACATACCCGACCGCACACCGCCGGCAGACAGTTCTTCTCTTTGATCTTTTGGATTGCGGCAGCAAAGTTTTTATCGCTTATGTATTGGATAAATGCGGGGATGTCGATCTCAACCGGACATCCGTCTATGCAAGTCGGTTTTTTGCACTGCAAACAGCGCTCTGCCTCTTCCAGTGCCTGTTTTTCGGAATACCCTAAAGCGACTTCATCAAAATTGCGGGCACGCGCTTTGGCATTCTGTTCCGACATCTTGGTTTTCTGGGGCTTTATGGTTTTTTTCTGCTTTTCCGGTTCTTGCTTACTCACTCGCCCCACCTGCCTTCAACTTGCCCTTTTTAATCTTTTGACCTTGAACACCGGACGTCGGATTTTTTTCCAGATCTTCCATGGCCAGCTTTTCTTCCGCTAAATACATGCCCTGCCGCGATAGAAGCAGGTCAAAATCAACTTCATGACCATCGAACTCGGGGCCTTCGGCACAGCAAAACCTGGTTTCTCCTCCAACCTCCACCCGGCAAGCTCCGCACATGCCGGTGCCATCAACCATTATTGAATTAAGGCTAACCACCGTCTTTACCCCAAAAGGCTTAGTTGTCATACAAGCAAACTTCATCATTATAGCCGGACCAATGGCAACTACCAGATCTATCTTTTTGCTCTCCAGCAACTCTTTTAAAACTTCAGTCACAAATCCCTTGCGGCCTTTAGTACCGTCATCAGTAGTAATGTAGACCTCATCACTTACCTCATCCAGTTCTTTTTCCAGCATGAGAAGGTTTTTGCTTTTAGCACCATTGATGGTTATCACATGATTTCCGGCATCATGAAGGGCGCGAGCAATGGGATAGATAGGAGCCGCTCCGATTCCGCCACCAACGCAAATCACTGTGCCAAACTTCTCGATGTGCGAGGGATTTCCCAAGGGGCCGACGACATCTGCCAGACTGTATCCGCCCGAAAGCCGACTCAAGTCATACGTGGTTTTACCCACTTTCTGAAATATAATGGTAAGTGTTCCCTGTTCACGATCAAAGTCTGTGATGGTAAGAGGCACCCTTTCTCCCTCTTCGTCAATACGGATTATCACAAACTGACCCGGTAGAGCCTTTCTGGCAATATCAGGAGTGTCAACTTCCATCTGGTAGATTTCGGGGGCAATCTCTTTGGCGCTAAGAATCTTGGGCACTAACAACACCGTCCTTTTGAGAATAAGACTGAATGACCGAAGGCAGTAGATACTCTATTTTTGCTTATTTGGAGCTAATGTTTTCTCTAAATTCTCCTTTAACTCTCTTATCTCACGAGCAAAGGATTTATCGAAGTTATAAGCCGGGATTCCTTTGAGATCAGCCCCTATAACCTGTTCATTATAAGTCAACTTGCCCAGGATAGGCAAACCGGAAATGTGCTCTCGAAGCCAGCTTTCTTCCGCTTTGTTCCGCACTTTATTTAGAACTGCAAAGACACGGGTAATTCCAATATCTCGGGCCAGTTTCATAACGGAATCTGCTGTTTGAACGCTTTGCTGACTCGGTTCAACCACTACCAAAAAAGCATCCATTGATTCAGCGGTTCCCCGAGCCAGATGCTCAATTCCAGCCTCCATATCCATGATTATCACTTCATCTCTTTCCAGTATAAGGTGACTCAATAGTGCTTTTAAAAGCGCTGATTCGGGACAAACACACCCCGCACCGCCTTTTTTCACTTTTCCCATTACTAAAAGCCTGGCATTGTGAACATCAGTGCAGAACTTATCGGGAATATCATCTACTTTGGGATTGAGCTTGAAATAGGAACCAAATGTTCCGGCTTGAGCACCAGTTCTTTCTTCAACCAGCTCTTTCATTTCAGACAAAGGAACAATCTTGCTTGCATCCTCAGCGCTTGCGCCTAGGGCAAAAGCCAGATTGGCATCAGGATCAGCATCAATCGCCAGAACTTTATGCCCCTCGTCAGCATAGATCCGGACTAGACTAGCAGCAATAGTAGTTTTGCCCACACCACCTTTTCCGGCCACAGCAATTTTCATTTAAAACTCCTTAAAATTCCGATGAGCGATATTCGACAAGCGACTAGCGATAAAAGCGAACCGGGACGTCCGTTGCATTTGCTGCAATTTTCCCTAGGTCTTGTGTCCTCACTCCTCGCTCATCCCTTCTCCCTCATCCCTCTCAATGCTTTTGCTCTGAAGCCTGGGAGTCTATTTGAGACTGTTCTTGAGTACTTCCTGCCGCTATAACCTCAGCTTCGGTCGGTTGAGCCTGTTGGACTTCCCATTTACCGCAACGACTACCCCAGCGGGCTAAAACCTCTCCTTCCAACTCGGTTCCTACAATCTCACAGCAATTCTCACAGCCTTTACAGTGAAAACTGGAAGTTTCGAACTTATCTTGAGCCGTTTCAAATCCCCGGAAGCCGGTTTCGCGATTGTTGCTGGTGACTTCTTCCTGGGCAAGCAAGGCCGCTCCCACTGCACCCATTACATGATGATACCTGTCGGGAATAATAATCTCAGCCTCCAAAGCCTCTTCAAACGCCCTCTTCAGCCCCTTGTTTGCCGCCACTCCTCCTTGAAAAACAATAGGAGAAAGAAGCTTCTTGCCCTTAGCAAGATTATTCAGAAAGTTCCTGACCAGTGCCTGGCATAAGCCATAGATAATATTCTCGACTTTATGGCCAATCTGCTGTTTGTGAATCATGTCTGATTCAGCAAAAACAGTACAGCGACCAGCGACTTGTGCCGGTTTATCTGCTCTTAAAGCAAAGTCTCCAAACTCTTCGATGGGAATCCCCAATCGTGAAGCTTGGTGGTCCAGAAAAGAACCGGTACCGGCGGCGCAAACGGTATTCATGGCAAAATCGACCACGATGCCTTCTCTGATAATTATCAACTTAGAATCCTGGCCTCCAATTTCCAGAACCGTTCTGACTTCTGGAATAACATGAATTGCAGCAACAGCATGAGCGGTAATCTCATTCTTGATAATATCCGCACCCATAACTATTCCTGAAAGATAGCGGGCACTTCCTGTTGTACCTACACCACAGACCTCCACATTTGAAGGAAGATGAGCCTTCAATTTCAATAAACCTTCCTGAACTGCTTTTATAGGATCTCCTTTGGTACGTAGATATTCGTATGCAATAACTTGGTTTCTGGTATCGATAAGCACCAGATTGGTGCTGACCGAACCAACATCAACTCCCATATATCCCTTCATTGAACCCTCCCTCCATGGACCAGTTGTCTTCTGTTTTTCATGAGATCAATGAATGCTTCCAAGCGGGTTTCAATACCGGCCTTTCCCGTCTGCTCATCAATGACCAAAGAAAGAACCGGAATATTCTGCTCGTGACTTATCGAAGGCAGAATCTGCTTGGCCACAGTTTCCGGCATACAAGTAAAGGGCATCATGTGCACAGTACCGTCGTAGCCGTGCTTGGCACAAAGAACAGTGTGCCCTACCGTGGCAATTCCTTCACCGCCCACTATATGCTTCAGGTAGGGGTAGGCACTTCCGACCAGTTTTTGGTAGGAGATGCCTCCGACTACATTTTCCTCAGTAGGTGCTATCCAATCAGATGCATATACGCCTCGTTCTATAAAAACGCCCCGATTTCCCAGCCATTCTTCAATATTAAAATTGACAAAGGGCTCCAAAAGAATGAAGAATTCGCCCACAAGCCCCAGTCGCAGAACCTCCCGGGAATGATCCTGATTGACTTGGTCAATAAGCTTGACTCCCTCTCTTGTGGCCTCCTCGATTTCATCCATGCTTTCCGTTCCTTTGATCCATTCTCGCGCTTTGGCAAGCGCGCGGGTAGTATCTCCTCTGCTTACCTCATAGCATCTTGTTTCCAATGACTTTTTTTCCACCGTATCAAAAGCACGCTTCTTCTCAAAACTAGTCTTGATTATTTTCCATAGCCGGTAGTCATGAGGAGTGAGACCGAGGAGTTCAATCCATGGTCGTTCCAGAAAAGAAGCGGCACTTTGTGCAACCCTTTTGCTCAAAGGCAAGAAGAATGGGGCAACTTTACCGGGACAGAAGAATCTGAAGAAGTCAGCAAATACCTGGACACCTTGGGCGCCTGGCGGCTCTAGGATTCTAAACTTGAAATCAAAATCAAGTTCCTCTCTCAGGATCAATTCGGCAAGAGCTCCATAGAAACCAAAACGGCAGGGTCCACAGCCACCGGCGTGGATCAGAACATTGGCTCCTTTCTCTAAGACCTCAATGTAGTTGCCCAAATTCAGCTTTAGAGGAAGGCAAATCGTCTCAGGGGCATATTTAACTCCCAGCCTCATAGTTCTCTCAGATGTAGGCGGCGGTGAAATACTGTCTATGCCTAGCCCATTGAAAAGATGCTGGAGAACTAAATGGCTATCGCTTCCCATTCGAGGAAAACTCACCAACATATCTTTGCGCGCTAAACGGGTGGTTCTGGTTTTGGAGGAGCCCACTGCCACTCGTTTTTTTGGAGTCTTTTTAGCAACGATCCTTTTGCGGCGGCGGATCATGTCGATAAATGCTTCTATTCTGGTTTCGATTCCTGCTTCGCCTGCATGTTCATCCATGCTGATGGGAGTTGCCGCCACCCCGTACTTCCTAGCCTCGTTTTCAATGAAGACGCCAATTACTGAATCAGGCCCGCAAGGAAAAGCAGGCAAGTAGATGATACCGTCGACAGCACCCTCACGGGCAAAGGAATGGACTGCACCGAAGATTTCTTTCTGATAGTTCCAAAAAAGCGGCTTGGGCAGAATATTGATTCCTTTTTTGTACTTGCGCGGAGCAAGCATTTCAGGCGTGAGAACAAATGCCCCCCTTTCGCGGACTTTTTTAATCAAATTCATACTGAGATATTCATCATAGAGGAGGTAGCTATGTCCCACTATCCCGATGGTAAGGTCGTTTCCCTTTTTAACTTGCTTATTGCCATTAGAAAGAACCTCGGTTGGTAAAAATCCTTGCTCCAGCTTAGCGTGGAACATTTTCTGAGCCTTTAAGGCTTTTTGTGTAGCCTTTTTAACCTCCAAAAACTGGAAACCAAGCTCGTTGCCTACTTGTTTAAACGCCTCTTCCCAATTATTCTTCTCTTTAAGATTGACGGTGGGGGAAAGAATTTTGGCCTCGGTTGGAACTCTTAAATCCTTCAGCAAATTTTCCACCATATCAGGAAGACCCATGAGCTTGGGACATGTATAACCATCTGAATCAACACTTACCACCCGGGGAATAAATATAGCTTCGACTTTGTCTGCATCAGCCAGAATATGTCCAAAAAAAGCCTTGATTGGAAGACATAGCTCGTTCTCAGCCACCTCCAAACCCCGATTGAGTATCTTCTTTCCCGTAGAACTGGTAACTTTGACATCTACCCCCAGTTCAGCAAAGAAGGTACTCCATAAAGGAAAATACTTATAGTAAAGAAGTGCCCGTGGAATCCCAACTTTATAAGTCACTTTCTACTCCATTAGAATGAACTAATTAGCGTATAGTGAATAAGTGACTGGCCTCCCAGTCAGATTTCTCTCAAATTATATCGTAGAATAGAAGAGATACAAACAGGGAGTAGCAATCAGTTTGTAAGCGGGCACAATCAGGGGTGAAAAGAAGAATATCCCTGATTCCAGATGCCGGACTAGGGAAGAGGGAAGAGGGAAGAGGGGAAAGGGAAGAAATGAGGGTTAAAATGGGATCAGAATATGGGGTCAGGTCTACACTCTTGACAAAAAAGCTTAAGAAAAATCAAAAAAAGAACAAGAAACCAATAAAAAAGTGAAAAGTGTAGACCTGACCCCAGTTGTAGATAAATTATTTTGTGAGGTGAATTAAGTGATCAAGCGGGCTTGGGCAGTCGCTATTATACTTTCACTCGTTGCTTTAGCTACTGCCGCTGTTATTAGAAATCAAGACAGGAAATACCAGGAGAGACCATTCCAAAAAGAAAAGGTGGCGTTGGATACTCTGGTCATCATTAAAGCTTACGGACCGCACCGGACAAAAGTGGAGCAAGCTGTCAATCAAGCCATGGAGGAAATTGAAAGAATTGACAGTCAGATGAATTTTTTTGACAAACAGAGTGAAGTAGCAAGAGCAAACAAAAGTGCATCCGAAAAAAGGGGTGGCAAAGTAAAAGTTTCTCCTGGCTTAGCCTCAATCATTGCCACCAGTATGGAGCAAAATCGCAAAACTGAAGGTGCTTTTGATATTACACTGGGACCGGTAATGAAACTATGGAATTTCCAAGGAAAAACCCAGGTTCCCTCCCAAAAAGATGTCCAAAAAGCACTGGCCTTGGTAAACGCAGAAGAAGTCAAAGTTGATAAAGACAAGAACACAATAAGCTTTGAAAAGCGGAACATGGAGCTGGATCTTGGGGGTGTGGCAAAAGGATATGCAGCGGATAGGGCCGCAGCCATTTTGCAGAACAATGGGATTAAAAGGGCTCTGGTAACAACAGGTAGCACCACAACGGTCATCGGAAGCAAACCAAACAATGAACCCTGGACAATTGGAATTCAACATCCCCGAAAAGAGAATAAGACATTGGGTATTATGGAACTGACCAATAAAAACATAAGTACATCGGGTGATTATCAGAGGTATTTTATGAATAAGGGAATCAGATATCACCACATTCTTGATCCAAAAACCGGATTCCCTGCTCGTGACTGTATGAGTGCCACTATTGTTACCGGTAAAAGCTGTACCGGTGCCGATATTCTTTCAACTGCTGTTTTTGTGATGGGCTATTCCAAGGGCCTGAAATTCATCGAAAGTCTGGAGGACACCGAAGGAGTAATTGTTGACGCCCGGGGTAATGTTCATGTCACTTCCGGACTGGAAGGAAAAATCAAAGAATTAAGACGCTCAATTAGCGACTAGCAATAAATTCCGATTTTCGATTTTCGATCAGCGATTGGAACGATTCAAGATCCAAGATACATGATCCAAAATCAAAGACACATCAATACG
>SDBS01001654.1_pt1 | contig 22590 bp, 15 predicted proteins | sample 2277091 | NCBI WGS metagenome assembly SDBS01 (sample SAMN10404972, study PRJNA504765) | marine sediment metagenome | isolation source: marine sediment core GS10_PC15, 163 cmbsf | place: Arctic Ocean: Southern Knipovich Ridge | collected 2010
ATAATTCGCTCAGATATAACTCCTGATCGATGAACCGATTCAACCAGTTTCCTCCAGGCCAGCAGCAGGTGTAGAACCAGACTTCTTCTCCCAGAGCTTGCCTCTCTTTAAAAGAATCGTTGTAGGTATCTATTACGGAAATCCAACGATCCACGTAACCTGTCAAATGAGTACGGTTCAATGCATCTCCCCTTATGACACCAGGCATGTGTTTTGACACCATCGTACTAACCTGATGGTACATGGTCAGCATCTGCTGAGATTTGGGTTCGTCCATGATATGCTGATACCATTTGTTCAACCAGTCCTTCTGCTGCAAGTGATTGTACAGTGCAGGTAAAAATTGATCCAGCCAGACTTTACCACCCTCTTCAAACAAGACAGCCTCTTTGATGGTTTTGCCGATTGAATCTCTTGTCAGTCTTTGTACGTAGGCTTCTTCTTTTTTCTTCCCACAAAGATGTGAACCTGCCATTGTTTTTATTACTTCTCTGTCCATGTAAAACTGAATGTATTCATCGAACTTGGTCCAGTTAAATGTAACGTTTCCATTTACATCAACTGTTGTCCCACCGTCAATCAACAGATCAAGCCAGTTCACCAAAAACACATTTACTCTACCCTCCTTTAAAATTTTGGCAGCTTTTTCCTGCAACTTCCACCACTCGGGAGAGTACGACTTGTGCCCAAAAATTTGTTCAATCATTCCAGATGACCCGGAGCCAACCATAAACTGCCAGAACTCCCAGTTGAACTTTCCGTCCTGGGAGTCCGGGATAGAAGCATCATTAACCTCTACATTAATTGGTATCCTGTACTTACCCAGGCTGGTTTTTACTATTATTGTTCCACTGTAGTTCCCGGGTAATGTTGTTTCAGGAACATACACCCGAACCCATATTGACTGTGTCGTTTCTGCCGAAATAGAGATGGAAATGTCTTCGAGTAACTTCTCAGGAAAATAGTCAGGTGCCTCTCTTTGATAGTTTGTGATTGAATCGAAACAACCTGGGGCATTTATTTCAAGATAGCGATAACCCACGAAATAATAATCCAGATTGCTACTGGATATTTTATTTTTTCCTGAGCTAAGATCACTAAATTTCAGTCCTACAATTGTAAAATCTGATTTAGCTCGCAATATAATCTGAGCCGGCTCTATGTCGTTCTTCGCAGTGATAAGTTCTAAACTGTTTGACGCATCTGCCGGTTTAGTAACATCTTTGAAAATTTCGACTCGCCAGTTTTCAGTCCAGAGATCCAGCATTTCAAAAGATGTTTTGTTATTACACCTTGTAAAGTACATTACAGGCAATATAACAAGTACAATAATCCTGATTAATAAGTTCTTCATTGACTCAAGTTTGTCTTTAAATTCTTGTATGGCTTTAACCCTTAGGCTCCCTCATGATTTTTAAGCTAATACAGATAAAGGTAGATTGTAATACTAGTTAAACCAATCCTCAGCTTTACTACTTAATTTCTTTTAATCCCTCAACCTGATTTAATATCCTCTCTTTATTCTCATCGGAACATTTTATCCAATTTGTGAATAAGAAACCATCCCCGCCTTCTGCCTCCATCACCTTCTTCCATTGTTCAATACGTTCCTTGTTTCCCCCGGGGGCAATCAAAACGTCAAAGCCATAGTCGGACAAACGTTTTATAAGTCCTTCATGAACAAGATCGTAATCCCAGACAATATGAACAATATCATTGGGAATTTGAGATTCTGCAGCCCGCATTTTATCGGCATGTACCTGTGCTATCACATCGCGGTTTTCATATGGAGTATCGTTCCATACCACTGTTTTCAATCCTTTCTTTTCTAGATAATCGTGAAAAAAGGTAATTGTTTCAACGAACTGGGAAACCGAACGATGATGATCCTCATCCATACCGATATGAAAATAATTTTGTGGCTTACAAATTTCAATAATTTCATCGATCACATCGGTGGCTGCCTGGCGGTATTCCTTTCTTACCGGCACAAAATTCAACGGGCTCCAATGAGGTGACAACCATTTATCATGAAGATTGCGACCGCTTCTTGAAAAATTCAGTTTGGGCACAAAATCAATTCCCAGTTCATGTGCTTTATTTGCGAATTGTTTCAGGTCATCCATGGGTACACTATAATGACGCGTTAACTCCGGATGAGAATTGTAGATCACACCATCTTCAATATCCAGGATCACCATGTTGAAGCCCGCTTCCTTCATTCTTTCCAGTATTGCAATTCCAGCGGAAACAGAAAATGGCTTTTCAGATTCTTTATTTTTCACCCACTTTGGATCATAATGAGTCATGTGCAGCAATAAACCTTTTACTTTTATCTTTGGGTCGGAAGACCCTTTTGCCAAAGAAAAGACTGATGAGGATGAAAGCATCAGAGAAGCTAATGCCGTTTTTTGAACAAATTTCCTCCTTGATAAAATAAATCTGGTCATAACTTTTTTTTTATATTAATTTATTGTCAATTTTGAAGAAGAATCTTAATCAATAGTCTCAATTTTAAACCAATCGATAAGCAAGGTATGAGTGCCTGGCCAATTCAATGGTCCACACCAGCTCATCTGACGAAAGCCCATGATTACAGTTGATGGACTATCAGGGACCGGATAGCTTATAGTTTGTTGAAGTACATCATCTATAAAAAAATCTATTCTGCCTTTCCTGCCATCCCCTCCGGGGAAATGCCGCCAATCAATTGTATAAGTATGAAACTTATTATCATTTAGTGAAACTTTGTTCCCCATACTATCAACAACCGGTTTCTTAAAGGAGGCTTCAGGCTTATAATTTTCCAAGTTAGAGTTACTCCATGAATTAAAACGTGCATCCGTCCATCCATCCGGCGGATTGGTTTGATGACCATCAGGTAAGGTCCCTGCATCATCAGGCACAATTTCAATATCAATTTCATCAAAGGTGCTATCCTCCGTATACGTGAATATAAATCCTCCCACACCTGAAACGGCAAGACCCTTTGCATAGATTTCCAGGCGATGGCCTGGTCCAATATTTCCAACCGAAATAGTTTGAAAGGGAAATGTCTCATCTGTATCATTATCTACATCAGAATCAATTATAATATAGGCATAACCATCCCCGGGTACAAAATCCTCCCATTTTTGTTGGGTTGGATACATGTCATTTGTAAAATACCATTCAAGTCCCCCATCTGATACCGGCTTTCCGGGCATATCAAATTCCTCATACACAATGGTCTGTGGCACAAATTCTTGAGGTTGCTGTCTTTTTCCATTGCAACTTGTGATTAGCAGGAGGCACAAAATATATGCTATAGAAACTAAATGAAAATTGTAAACTCTCAGTTTGTGATGCATGGTGTTATTTTAATGAGTTATTCAACTAAATCCTAAAGGTCGGTATATTTAATTCCAAGGATATTCCATCGTACTTTCATGGATTCCAACCGCCTGGTAAAATCTTCAAAGTCTTTTACTGAATTATCACTCCAGGCTACTTCAGCATAGGCACTCAAACGAGGAAAAACCATGTATTCCATTTGTTCTGCTGTTGGGATCCATTCACCCCACATCTGACAACCCAGACCCAGAACTTTGTGATGATAAGTTGAATCGAGTCCTTCAGGAACAGGATCGAAACCGTATGCTTTTTCCAGAGTAATGGTCTCATAATCATAATCCAGATAAGTCATAGTATGCAGGGAATTGACAATATCATATCCTCGTTTTACAGCATCCTCAGCCAATGTTAAATCCCCTTTCCAAAAATGAACCACACTGTTTGGGGCGAGTTCTTGTGAAGTCTTCGTGTCCTCAATATCATGATATTGATGAAGACTGACCCCTCCGAGTATTTCATTCCACCCCATCATCCTGCGATCATGGGATTCAATAAATGCCGAAATTTTATTTGTAAAACTAATTTGCAGATCAGCGGGAGAGTTTAAGCCTTCCTTTTTCATATAGTCCAGAACTTTTGCAGATGTTTTCCATTTGGAATAATCCACCTCATCTCCTCCAATATGGATAACTTCTGAAGGAAATAAATCCATGACCTCGATGAGTACATCTTTAAGAAATTGTTCAACTTTTGGATCAGTAACATTATATATATCGTGCTTACCGCCAAAAATAACCGGTACTTCCATTTCCCTTCCAATGGTACCAAGCCAGGAATACGAGGCAATTGCAGAGGCTGAATGCCCGGGCATCTCTATTTCAGGTACAATGGTGATGTGTCTTTTCGTTGCATATTGGATTATTTCCTTAATTTCTTCCTGGATATAAAATCCTTCATGAGGTTCACCGGAAAACCGGTTACTTCCCCATCCACCTATCATACTATCCTTACGTTTTGAACCAACTTCCGTCAATCCCGGGTATTTTTTAATTTCAATACGCCAACCCTGGTCATCAACCAGGTGCCAGTGAAAGACATTCATTTTATGAAGCGCCATTTGATCCAAAAAAGTTTTAACCACTTTCATACCCTTAAAATAACGGGCTTCGTCTAACATAAACGCCCGCCATGGAAAGCGTGGTTTATCAATAATCTCAACTGCATTTATTGCTACTGATTTTTTTTCATCAGGAAGGTATTCAAAATCAGGGGGTAAAAGCTGACGCAAAGTTTGAATACCATAGAAAACACCGGTTGTTGTGGCGCCTTCGATGATTATACTTTTTTTGGTTGAAGTGAAAACATACCCTTCTTCCCCTGTTTTATCCATAATTTCAGGATTCAACTTTAGAATGATCCCTTTTTTACCATTGGATTTAATGGAAGGTGCTTTTCCAAATGCATTTTCCAGAATTACAGCCAGATAATCAGCTTCCTCTGAAGTCCCGGAAGTAGAGATGATCCAGGTTTTTGAACTTAATATAAAAGAGCCTTCTTTTTCACTAATCTTAAGAGGTTTAGGGATAATATTTATTGAAGGACCGGTGATATTTGATTGTGTGCATCCCAGCAACACAAAAAGCATAAATGCTAATTTTTTCATAGTAGTTTTTTTAATCTTCTATTTCTTTTTTTTCTTTTTTCAGAATAATAAAACCCCAAGTATCCCGGAAATGGGGATTAAATACACAGGGTTCAGTTTGAATTTTAAAGTGAGCAGGAGCACAAATAAAAAAATCACCAAAGAGGGCCATATTATCTCAAGACCTTTCCCTATTGTTACAGAAGCTGAAAATATCATACCTATAACTGCAGGCCTTAAGCCTTTAAAAACAGCTTTTACCAGTGCTGAATTCTTAAAAAAGTTTAAAAATTTTGAACTTATTATCATAATCAATCCCGCAGGCAGAAAGACCGAAATTGTTGCAATCAGTGCTCCCAAAAAACCCTGTACCTTGTATCCAATGAAGGCTGCGCTAATATAAATTGGTCCTGGTGTAACCTGCCCCAGAGCTATGCCATCAGCAAATTCTTTGCTGGTTAGCCACTGCATATTATCCACGATTATTTCATGCATTGCGGGGATCATTACATATCCACCACCAAATAATGTGACGCTTAATCCGCTAAATGTTAAAGCGATACTTCTAAGGTTTTTTACAGTTGAAAAACCTTTTTCAGGTAAGAAAATTGGGATAAATACAATGAATACTACTAATACGACTACTATTATAAGTGGTATTAAATATCGCATGATATTTCTGGCGGATTTTACGTCCTTCATGTTTTCAACAAGACTTGTAACTTCATTATGCTTTTTATGATATAAAAGAACACCTAGCAGTCCACCTGTGAAAATGATAATAAAAGTAGACAGGAATCCTCCAATAAGGAGTAAAACCAACCCTGATGTTATAGAAATGAGGATTTGTTTGTAATCTTTTATGGTTTTCCTGCTCATATTTATGGCTACTGCAACAATAATTGCACATACAGCAGGCATAATTCCATTAAAAACCTTATCAAAAGTTGGCAAGTTCCCAAACTGGAAATATGCATATGACAAAATGCATAACAACATAAATGAGGGAATAACAATGGAAATCATACTGATGATTGCTCCGAAGAAACCTTTCAGGTTATACCCGATAAACGTTACAACATTTACTGCTACAGGTCCGGGTAAAACACTGGCCAGAGAAATTCCATCAAGAACCGTTTCGTTTTCTATTATTTTGTCTTTTTCCACCAGCTGATTTTGTATGACTGATATAAGTGCCATAAATCCCCCAAATGAAATAGAGCCAATTTTTAAAAAGGTGAAGAATAAGTATTTTAAGCTAACTGCTTTATCCTCTTTGTTGTCAATTCTCTTCCCGGATAATGTTTTATTTCTTGCCACTTGTTTCATTACATTGTAAAAAGCCATGTTCAATCATTCAGTGAACACCAAAAATTGAAATTTATTTTTATTGTTATCAGAAATAGATGTGTAATAAGTCAAAGAAATTAATAGTTCTCTTTATACACTTTACTTTGATACCAGGGTACAATCCTGCCCTGGTATGAAATCGAACCACCCAAATCGTAACGCATAGTTATATTCGCTCTTTTTTCATTATTTACAGTAATTAAAATATCAGCTTTCAACGAACTCCCATGATCACGCCCCTGAAAATGGTATTTTGCTAATGGCTGGGCTCTCTCCTTCCCTTCAATTACCTCAAAATCTGTTATCCTTCCTTCAATAACTCTTCTGTTTTGCTCAATAATTTTGAATATTCCTAAATCCTCATTGATACCAATAAAGTTATGTAAGGGATTCAACTTCATGTTTTGATCTTGTTGGCCAAAAACTAATTCTATCTCAATAATCCATTTTTCAGATTCAAGCAATTGTACGATATTCTTTTTTTCTTCCAGGGCTTTTTGCCTTTTAAGTTCTCTTTTCTCTTTGCCGGTTAATTTTTCATCCTGTTCCTGGGCCTGTGCATATATTATATTAAATACCAAACCTATAAAAACCAGTATTAAAAGAATAATTTTTTTCATAATAAAATGTATTTCACAGTTTTAATAATTACCTACTCATAACTTCGTATAATAAAGCTGTCTGAAGTTTTCGTTTTTCCAGATCAGTGTTCTTAGCTCTTTTTATTGCATCAATCTTAAGTTGTTCATTTTCCACACTATACAATGCAATCTGTTCTTGTTTTATTTCATGGGCATAACCATTTTTATAATAATCGGGCAAATACCCGAGTTTTATCAAGGTGTCTTCTGCAACAAATTCAAAAAGCCTAATTTCTTCAACACTTAATCCTTTCCGATATTTTTTTGTATTGCCTTTTATTATAGGCTTTTGTACATTAGCCCACATCTCACCTGATAAAGCTGTAAGCCGGGATTCATCAGAACTATAATAAGCTAACATTTTACGGTCAAAGTTAATATTCAGCTTATTACAAATCTGTTTCAAGTATTTTACAGGAGATTTAATCAACTCTTCGTAGCTGAGCATGTATTTTCTTGAGTCATCAATACTTTTTAAGAAGTTCAATGAAATCTCCTGGTCATTCTTCCACTTCTTTGCTAAATGATAAATATGTTTTTCACCAACAATTGTCTTCTTAAATGATAATGCAACATCCCTGCCGTCACGGAATAAATAAATATAAAATGGATTAAACCTAAGTTTTTCAAGATTATTAACATAGTTAATATTGACCATACTTTTGCAACACCAAATCGATCCATTCTTACTCTTGGCATAAGCTTCATAAATCAACCTGAAGATTTCATAAACAGATCTCCTTTTCGAAGCGGAGAAAATATCGGCCCGGATAAGATCAATACCAGTCCACGGAACCGGATTTAATTCTACAAACCTGCATACATCATCAACGAGCTGCTTAAAATTATCATCAATTTCCAAGTCGCCATATTTATCAATTATTGGAAGGAAGTTTTGAAGAATATGCGGCGGATGAGGGGCAACAATTTCTGGTTGCTGGTTGAGCATGACTCGCAACAAGTTCGAACCCGATCTTTGTGTGCCAATTATCTGTATGTATTTATATGCTTCTCTCATTTCACTACTCTTAAGATTTTTATCTGACGTAATCTGTTGGGTAAAGTTCTTCAATGTATTGAGCACGGTATGATGGGTGTGCGAGCAAAATGCAACCTAAATAACTTCCTTCCTGCGAAAAAAAAGTTATTTGGTGTGTGTTTGTGCTACAGAACAAGATCAGGTCATCAGTTATATAAGATGAACTCCCCTGGGATTTTGTAAAATATTTGTTGGGAAATACCACTTCATCAATAACCTTGACTTTCATATTCTCTTCGTCGATTGAAAAAGTAATCATCCTTGATTCAAAAACTTCCATTTTTGGGCGCTTTAAAGTTTGTTTATCTGGTGCAGAGCCTGATTGAACATATTTATTCCCATTATCCAGCAATACCAACTCATTATTTTTATTTAAATAAACGTTATGCTGTCCATAAAACTTCATACTATCCGGCAAATTGAAATCACCATTATCTCCACCCAGTTTCCAAATTAGCTTGCCTGTGTTTCCATCAACTTTCCATATTTGTGAAATATTCCTGAATGATATAAGGTAATTACCTGAACTGTCTTTTACCAATGCATTGGCATGCAGCCAATCATCTCTTTCGTTTAATATGTTATCATAATCAGTTGGGTTCATTATGTCAAAAACAGACCATTCCCAGATAACATTATCTTTTTTGTCCATTATAAGTATAGCATCTCCTCTCACCGTATCATTAACATTACCGCCTGCTTGTGTCAGATCGACAACCCGGGTATCATAGGTCAAGGTCATGATATTGCCATTTTCATCATAATCAATTTCATGATGAAAGATCCTGTCAATACCCTTTTCATCTGAATCGAAATGGTACAATAATTGCCCATACAGATCAACTTCTGCAATTTTCCTGCCGCTTGAGTAGCGCAGGGTATCTTCGCTTAAAATGGTAAGGAAGGTAGATGCACTTGTAAACCTGGATACTTTCACGTTCATGGGGATCTGCTTGTACCATACAAGTCCACCATCACTATTGGCAATAAAAAGATATCCCGGCTTCCGGCGGCTGTGAAAGTGTACATATCCGTTAAAATTCACCCGGGCCAGACTGTCTTTTGACGGATAATATGAAAGCCAGGCAGGTTGCCGGTGAGTCGTAAATTCATAGGTCTTGCTGAAAGTTTTACAAACATTGTCCTGAACCACAACATTAAATTCATACCGGGTATCCTGTTTCAGATTTACTACCATCAATTCATGATTTTTCCTGTTTTTACTCAAAGGAGAATAAAGCAACAGGGAATCCGGGGGTATTGAATCTGATTCGGTGTACTCCCAGTAACGTATATAGGAATCCATCCTTTTGGCCGTTTCTACCGTGAATATTCCCCTAAGAACGTTATAATCCAATGCAGGTATAATTTCAATGAGCCCGATATCATGGGCTTCGACACATTCTCCCTGCCATTCATTGAGATTAGTACAGCTATTGACTGTTAAAACAATAATGAGTGATGCACAAATTATTTTATACATTGGAAAAAATTAATAATACCCTGTAAAACATTTTTCATTTTACAGGGTATTATGTGTAATTAAAAGATCATGTAGTTAATATATTGCCAAAGCGTTTACCGGGTTTGGTGTCATATTCGGATTCAGATCCAGTTCCACCCTGGGTATGGGGTATACTCTGTACTCCTGGGTAACATTGGTAGGATTCGTTTGTCCTGTGGCAATCAGATGAGCATTCATCATCTCTTCGTATAGGTCATGTCTGATCAGGTCGTCTCTCCTATGACCTTCGCCTACGAGCTCAATGGCCCTTTCGATCAGCACAGAATCCCTGAACTGAACCTGTGTCAAACCCGCCGGAAGATCAGGGATGCCTGCCCGTGTCCGTACTTCGTTGATGGCTGCATATGCTGCCGCATTGGGCCCGCCGCCAAGTTCGTTCTCAACATCGGCTTTTAAAAGCAGCACATCCGCATACCGGTATTTAACCACGTTTAATTTAGATCTCCCATAGGTAGCCCAAGGGTTACCCGGTGCGGTCACATCCCTGTTATTACCACTATATTTCCCCAGTATAGCAAAACCGTAAAAACTAATTGCAGAACCATAATCCCGAACGTATTGATAATATGCACCCGAAAGATCATCTATAATCACCTCTTTTCTTGCATCATTCGCGCGCATTGCATAAAAGATCTCTTTGGGAACGCCCACCCAGGCCCAGCCCAGATCATAGCTCCATGGAGAGAACCATTTAATATGATGATTGGATGCAATATTATAATCATCGGCCTGTGACATTACAATGAAAATAAATTCATTATCCTTACGCCTTGATTCCAGCCATAACTGGCCAAATGAACCTTCGGTATATAAATCATATACACCTGATGCAATAATAATATCCAAAGCAATTTTTGCTTCAGAATATTTCTTTTGCCTTAAAAGAATTTTGGCAAGCATGTTATATGCAGCGCCTTTAGTCGCCCTTCCTATTTCCACATCATATGTTAAAGGCAAATCTACAATTGCAGTAGCAAGATCTGCTTCGATCTGTGCATATACTGTGGCAACAGGATCTCTGGTAGGAAGTAAACCTGCATTTTTTACCGGTTCCAGTAGCAGGGGTACATCACCGAACAATCCTGACAGATCGTTATAAGCGAGACACCTGAGAAACAATGCTTCTGCAATAAGCCTCTTTTTAATGACAATATCCTCGAATTCTGCATCATCCATTTTCTCAATCAGATCAATCGCTGTATTGGTCCGGCCCACAAGCCTATAGGCGGAGCGCCAAACATCAAGGGCCTCATTTTCATTCCATTTCATCTGAAGTCTACCGGTTTCCGGCGAGTTACCCATCATTACGTCTGTGGAACCGTCCAGCAGCCAGTTAATATCCCTGGCATAATATTCCCAGCCATTCCCCAGCAGGGTGGAATAACAGCCGTCCACGAGTGCAAAGGCATCAGTCTCTGAGGTAAGTGTGGCCTCCGACAGGCTTCCTTTCAGTTCTTCAGTCAAATCATTGTCACATGAATTCGGAATAAAACTTACTGTGACAATACATATTAATGTAATAATATTTTTTTTCATAATATTTTTTTTAAATAATTAATATTACTAATTAAAATCCAAATCTAATTCCAAAAATATATGATTTCTGGTAAGGATATGCATAACTGTCAACACCTGAAATTTGTACTATGTCTGAAGGAGGTCTTCCTGAAACAGGGCCCCAGTTCGTTGAATTAACCTCAGGATAAAAGCCCGAATAATTAGTTAGTACAAATAAATTGGTTGTGCTAAAAGAAAGTGTCAGATTATCCAGCCATGATAATCCAAGTTTTTGAGTTGGTAAACTATAAGAAAGTCTTAACGTTTTTAGAGTGATATAATCTCCACTTTCTAAATTATAATCATTTGTATAAAATGTTCTTCCCCATCCCTCTCCTCCCATTGGCTGAGTCCCGTCAGGATTCTCCGGTGTCCACATATCATTCACTGATGATGTTAAAGTTAGAAATTCATATCCAACAATATTATTCATATTCAATATATCTACATCAGCTACTCCCTGTAAGAAAAATGATAACTCCCAGTTTCCGTAAGTGATCCTGTTGTTCAACCCAAATGTATATTTTGGAATACCACCACCCAGAACTTCCCTGTCGTCAGCATTCACTACCCCATCACCATTGGTATCTTTAAATAAAGCATCACCGGGAAGAGCATCCGGCTGCAGGGCATCAACTTCTCCCTCCTGAAGTATTCCCCTGTATCTGTATCCAAAAAATGAACTAACTGGTTGACCTTCTATTAAAGCAGAAACCTGGATATGGTGGCCAACCGTTGGACCTTCGACAAATCTTACTCCTTCCGGTAAGATCAGCTTTTGAATTTTATTCTCGTTGTATGCAAAAGTAAGATCAGAAATCCATCTGAAATTGCCGGAAGATACATTCACTGTTGACAATAAAACCTCGATACCCTTGTTTTCCATTGCACCAACATTAGCAAGTATTGAAGAAAAACCTAAACTGGGAGGGATGCTCATATTCCAGAGTAACTTATCTGTTACCTTTTGGTAAAGATCAACTTCAAGCATTACCCTTTCATTAAATAGTCCAAGTTCAAGTCCGATGTTCGTTGACTTGGTTTCTTCCCATTGCAGATCTTCATTTCCAAGATTGGCGGCAACAACTCCTTTACGTACTTGATCACTATCAAGTGTAGTGGCCGCTCCAGGGTTATATTTTGCCTGTCGTGCTCCAATAGCAAACCTGTCACTTCCGGTAATACCCCATCCGGCTCTCAGCTTAAGATTCGAAACAAAACTTACATTAAAGAAGCTTTCATTGTGAATTTTCCATGCTGCAGCAACAGCAGGGAAATTACCCCACTTATTGTTTTCGCCAAATTTAGATGAACCATCCCGCCTTATAGTAGCGGAAAAATTGTACCTGTTGTCAAAGCCATAATTTATCCTTCCGGTGTATGAAACAAGTTTTGCCTCTTGAACATATGATGAAGGAGTTAAAATTGTAGCGCCTGCTCCAAGATTATTCCATTCAAGATTTTCAGAGGTAAAATTTTCGGCAGCAGCAGCAAATCCTTCACCTTTATAGGATTGGTTTGAATAAACAGCAAGTGCTTCCAGGGAATGTTTACCAGCAAAAACTTTTGAATATCGCAACATATTTTCAAAGTTTGTTTCCACTGAATTACTTTGTCCTAAATGAGCACTCCCCTGCGTTATATCAGTGGCAGTAAGACCCTCAACAGTTGGTAAAAAGTGCCGTTGTTTTGCATTCCTTACATTTATACCGATCTGAGTAATGAATGAAAGGCCTTCAGTTATCTTATACTCAGCAGATAAGTTAGATATTATTGCCAGTTTGGTAAGAATAAGTTTATCTCTTTCAATAATTTCTATCGGATTCATTGGCCTGATCCCTGCACCAAACACTATGTCTCTGTCAGCCTCATCCCAATCATCAAGGTTTACAGGCGTAATAGGATTACCATTTTTAAAAATATTACGCATAATGTTAGATTGGAAATTACTTCCCCTGAAACCAAGGATATTTTGCACAGTATTTGATATTGTTGAACTCATTACAATTTTTAATTTATCATCAAACATATTTTGATCCAAATTTAACCTGCCGGTAAATTTTTCAAACTTTGTATTTGGTACAACACCTTTCCAATCCATATAATTCGTTGAAAAATAAACCCGGGTATCTTTGGTTCCCGAAGTTAATGACAGGTTATACTTATTTACATTGCCTGGTTGAAAAATCTCCTGCATCCACACTGTACCTTCACCATATTTATCTATTACTGATATCATTGCCGGAGTAAATGGTAGTGGTGATCCCCTTCTTAAAGCATCTTCATTTCTTACCTGAACATACTCCTGAGCATTCAGAAAATCATATGCATCTGTATTAGCAACATAATCAAACGAATGTTCATAAGAGAAATTAATGTTTGATTGTCCTTCAACGCCTCGTTTTGTTGTAATAATTACTACGCCGTTAGCGCCACGAGTACCATAAATAGCTGTGGCAGAAGCATCTTTTAAAATTTCCATTGATTTAATGTCATTCACATCAATCATGTTGTCCAAGCTTTCCATTGGTAAACCGTCAACAACAAAAAGAGGCTGGTTCGATCCCTGGAGTGAGTTATTGCCACGAATACGAATAAGTGGCACAGCACCAGGCTGGGCGCTGGTAGTTGCTATTTGAACACCTGCAGCGCGGCCCTGAATCAATTGTTCAGGATTTGAAATAGCCCCACCCAGATTAAAATTTTCTTCAGTAACTGTAGCTATAGAACCGGTTAAATCTGTCCTCCTAACTGAACCATACCCTATAAATACAACTTCATCCAGCCTGGTGGTCTCTGGAATAAGAATCACATCAATCGTAGTTCTGCTTCCCACCTTAATTTCCTGGGTTGAATAACCAATAAAAGAAAATACAAGGGAAGCATTGGTGCCAGGTACATCTATGGTGTATTTACCATCTGAACCTGTAATTGTACCTATTTGAGTGCCTTTTATCACGATAGTAACACCAGGCAAACTTTCACCGGTAGATGTGGTTACCACCCCAGTAATTTCCAGGTCCTGAACATTTACTCTCGGCCTGATAACAATTACCTTTTCAACAACTGAATATGTTATGTTGGTACCTTCAAACAGATAATTCAAAACTTCAGATATTAATATATCATCAGCTTCAATGTTGACATTGATCTTAGCATCTAATTGGTCGTCCCTGTAAAAGAAGCTAAACTCGCTTTGATCCTCAATTTCACGAATCAGATCTTGCATGGATGCATTCTGAAGGGAAATATTCAAACGTGTGTTTTGAGAATACCCTGTTGCAGAAACACTTAAAATACCTGTTAAAAAAATGAAGATTGCCAGTTTCATAACTATAATGATTTTAAGTATGTTTTTGTTATCAATAACAGAAAACATATTTTTTTTCCATAAATTTTTCATAAATTTGTATGTTTTTAGTTAATAATTCTAATGTTCTATCTCATTCATTGAAGCATTATTAAATTAATTAAAAGCGCATTTCGGGAAATGTTCATAGCATTTCCCGATTTTTTTTCAGGTTAATAATTCAGGGTTTTATCATAGGCATTTTGATTTTTAAATAATATCCAATTTTTGTGTGTGTTTAAAAACCATTTAGCTTTCCATTGTCAACGTATTGAGCCCAAAATGAGATAGATACACCTAATTATTAACCTAAAATATTTTCTAAAATCATTATATTTTATGCTAAAAAATTGAACAACATCCGGCTAAATGGTTTTATATCAAATATGTTTAAAATTCGAATGAGTCAGTTAAAGCCTCACTCAATAATAATATGGTTTTTATTAAAAGTATATTTAATTGGCGCAGTCATTCCAATGATCTCTAAAACCTGGTTAAGAGATTCTTTGTTGATAAACTTTCCGGTAAAACAAGATTCTCTCAATTCGTCATTAGTGATTGTAATCTCCACATCAAACCATCTCTCAAGTTTATAGCTAATATTTTCTAATGATTCGCTTTTGAAGATTAATTTATCATCTTTCCAGGCTGTATGCGGTTCAATGCTCACTTCTGGTAAAATAATAATTTGCTTTATTTCCTTAGCCTTAGGTACTTGATTTTGTGCTGGTTTTGAACTTATAGCCAGTGTAGGCTTTTCAACTTTTATATATGACAAGGATATCTGTGATCCTTTCTTTATTAGAGTGGCTTTTTGATTTGGTTTTAAATGAATAGGCTGTGTATAAGGTAATTCATTGTCTGTTATGATCAAGGTAATTAATCCTTCCACAAGAGTGGTTTCAATGATGTCCTCATGCGGATAGGCCATTACATTAAAGGAAGTTCCGGTAACCTTAATATCAATTTCTGAGGTCTTAACAATAAAAGGGACATTGTCACCACGTTTTTGAACTTCAAAATATGCCTCTCCCACTAAAATGACTTCGCGTTTCTTTTTATCAAAAACAGAGGGATATTTCAAGGTGCTTTCTGAATTCAGCCATATTTTAGTACCGTCTGACAGAATTATTTGTGACTTTTGTCCTTTATTGGCTATAACCTTGTTATATGCCAGTGATTCTTTATGAGAAGTTTTGCTGGTAAAATAAAAGATTGTGTATGAAAGGCTAAATGCAAGAATAAATATTGCAGCAATCTTCAGGATACTGTTAAGACCTTTTTTTACTTTATCTCCAAAAACCTTAGGAGATTCCGGCTGTTGATCTTTCGATCTTAATAATTGATATTCAGACGTTTTTCCGATTTTATCCAATATGATATTCCAGTCATTCTTCGTGCCGTCCTCATTAAGATCCTGAGTAATACTTGACACTTTCCATAGAAACTCTATTTCGTCAAAAAACTTTTTGTTCTCAGCCTTCTTATTAAGCCATTGGTTTATTAAAAGGCTTTCAGTCTCAGTGGATTCACCAGTTAAAAATTTGATGATCAGTTTTTTGTTTACCATTTGTTCAGTTTGCATATTCCTTACTATTATATAACGATTGACTCTCTTTTTACCCTTACAAGGTTTTTGTTTTAATGGAATTTGAGACTTATTTATTCACAGGGTGAATTTGTGAAGCTATGTTCTGAAATAGTCGGGTAGTTTCTCCCTCAATGATTCAAAAGCCCTGGACATTTGTGTTTCCACAGTTTTTACAGAGATATTCAGTTCTTTAGCAATTTCACGGTATTTCAGGCCTTTAAATCTGCTTAACATAAATATTTCCCTACATTTTTCAGGCAAAGTCTCAATGGCATCTTTAATTGCATTTTCCAATTCCTTGGTAATTAATCCATCCAAAGGATCATCAATTGTATTAGATGAGTTATTACCCTGGTCCAGAATTTCTTTAATCCGTTTTTTTCTAAATTCATTTTTAACGTTCAAATGTTTCAGATAATCAATACACTTATTGCGAACCGAGGTATACAAATAGTTTTTTAGCGATATTTCAGCTGGGAGGGAGGTTTTTTTTTCCCAAATGCGGACGAAAACATCCTGGACAATTTCTCTTGCAGTATCAAGATCAAAAACAAATCTTTGGGCGAAATGACATAAGGGGGCATAATGCTCATTATAAAGCATTTCGAATGCTGTTATGTCTCCAGCTTCTAATCTGTCATGTATGTAGCTTTTAGAAGAGCTCATTCCCTATTTGTTTATACAAGGTAATCTTCTATTAAATAAGGTAATCTTCTATTAATAGTGACAAATATAGCTTATTTCCCATTTAAAAATTAATTTTCGTTTCATGAGCATTGCCTCTCAATGGGAAATTTGTTGTGCACCCCTTTTAAGATAATTAACTACACTTAGCGGTTCGGGGCCATAAAAATCAGCGCCGATTTGCACTTTGAATTTTTCGGTTACAGGGGCACCGCCAATAAGCACTGTAGTTTCAGGGAATTCTTCTTTAATTTGTTTTGTAATGGCTTCCATGTTTACCATGGTGGTAGTCAATAATGCAGACAAGCCAATGGCTGCCCCGGGATATTCTTTCAGTTTTTTTAAAAGCTTTAAGATATGAATATATTTAAAACTCCCTTGCCACATATTCATGGGTGCCGGTGATTGGCTCATCTAAATTAATGACTCTTTGTTTGCTTTTATCAAAGATGTGAAATATTTATATGCAATACTATTTAAAAAACGAACAGCCAGGTAGGGAATTCCGAAACAAGTTCGGAATGACAAACTCGAAAATGGAAGCTTGACTTGACACTAGAAGTACCTCATACATTAATTAGAATAAAAAAGCCGGACAATTATGATGCAATAATTGACTTTTTGCCTTGATTTTTGTAAATTTAGGGAAACCTAAAATTTCAAGATCATGAAAAGGATTTTATTTACAATTGCATTGGCTATACTGGTGGTATTTTCACCAAATACTTTTGCCCAGCAAAAAACAGTAGAAAAAGAAGTAAACAAGAAAATCGAAGAGGGCATAGGCAAGCTTTTTGGCAGAAAAAAGAAAAAAACCGAAGCCACTAAGGAAGCTGAAAAAGCAGAACAAGTCAAGCAGGAAAATAAGGAATTATCAAAAGCTGATGAAAAAAAAGCCCCCGAACTGGAGTGGGCAAAGTATGATTTTATACCTGGCGATAAGGTGATCTTTGAAGATGACCTTTTGGATGAAGAAAATGGTGAATTTCCTTCCCGCTGGGATTTGAAACGGGGAACAGCTGAGGTAGCAAAGCTGGATGGTGAGTATGTAATATTCCTTAGGGGAGGACATCCTACTATTGTTCCCTATCTTGAGAATTCAACCCGGGATTATCTCCCGGATGTTTTTACCATCGAATTTGATGTATATTTTGGGCATACTTATTTGCAGGTTTTTTTGTATGACAGAAAGAATCAAAGTGGCTCGGGAACTGGTGAGAATTACTTATATGTTGGTTATAATTACCTTCAATTAGGGAGTTCAAAGAGTACTTATCCTTCTAAAGTTGAGCAAAAACGTTGGGCTCATATTTCTATTGCATATACTAATGGGAAATTTAAGGCATACATGGATGATACACGCCTGATTAATATTCCAAGAATGGAATTCAATCCCAGTGGGCTTTCTTTTCATTGCTATGCCGCCTCTGATGCTTCTCCAGTTTACCTGAAGAATATACGTATTGCTGAAGGCGGAGTCAAATATTATGATCGTGTTTTGCAGGATGGGAAAATTGTGGCTAATGGTATTCGCTTTGATCTTGGTAAGGCAAGCTTGAAATCTGAGTCTATGGGAGTGATCAATGAAATTTATGAACTGATGAAAGAGAACCCCGAGCTTAATTTTAGTGTGGAAGGACATACCGACAACCAGGGAAACGACGACTTTAATTTGCAGCTTTCACAAGCCCGGTCTGAGACTGTGATGAATACCCTGATTAATATGGGTATTTCGGCCGACAGGCTTTCGGCTAAAGGATGGGGCGAATCAAAACCTATTACCAGTAATGCTTCGCCGGAAGATCGTGCAAATAACAGACGCGTGGAGTTTGTGAAATTCACAAATTAATCTAAAAGCTCAATTTTTAAGACATTTTTCGTGTTTTTCCGAACTCTAAACCTGTGATCAATTCTGTGTCCGATCACCCATATTATATTATTGTTTGAGACCAGCAACCATGCTTTTTCTTTTTCAATAAGAGAAACTTTTTCATCAATAAAAAAATCACTAAGTTTTTTCCGGTGTAAAAATCCCAGTGGCTGAAATTTATCTCCTTTTTCCCACTTTCTAAGAAATAGTGGAAATTTTACCTGACCGAAATCAAGATAAGCTGTTTTTTCAGATTGACCTGGCTTAAACTCATTATAAGTTTTTACCTTTTTAAATTCCAGGTGTATGGGTGTTTTAATTTGCTCTGTATTTTCCTCTATACGAAATATGGGGAACTCTTTTTGCTGAATGGGTGAAACGATCAGGTACTCGCGGTCTTTTACCAGGCGATGAGTTTTTGAAAAAAATTGCTTTCCTGAAATTTTTTCCAAAATAATAAGTATATCAGGAATAACATCTTTTGAAAAACCGTAGGGTTTCAGAAATTCATACAGATAGGTACCGGTAAATTTGAGTTTTTTCAGAGAATCAATATTGATCCTTGCCATACCACCTGATTGCTCCTGAAGAATATTTTTCCTTTTTTCTTCAACACTTTCAATAAAGATTTCAGTTGCATCAGAGGTATGAGAAATGGTTTCAAGCAAGTTGTTTTTGAAATTGGGGTTCATATCTTCCAGCTCAGGAATCAATACATGGCGTATTTTGTTTCTGGAGTACTTCAAAGAGTAATTGCTGGAATCTTCCCGAAAAGCGACATTATTTTTTTTTTGAAACTCTTCAATTTCATTCCGGCTAAGAAAAAGTATGGGCCTTATGACATTCCCTTTTTTGGCCTTTATTCCGCTTAAGCCACGTATTCCTGTGCCCCGGACAATATTTATTAAAAAAGTTTCTACAACATCATCTTTATTGTGAGCGATCGCAATGTATTTGTAGTCATGTTTTTTTCTTAGTTCTTCAAACCATTCGTATCTCAGCTCTCTTGCTGCCATTTGAATTGAGATCTTTCTGGATTTTGCCTCCTTTGTAGTTTCAAATTTCTTTGAATAAAACGGAACCCCTGTTTTGCCGGAATATTTCTGAACCAGTACCTCATCCAGGTCAGAATCTTCAGCTCTTAAGGAGAAATTGCAATGTGCAATTCCATAATTATATCCTGATTTTTCAAACATATGAGCCATGACCATAGAATCAATTCCTCCACTAATGGCCAACAATACTCTGTCGTCGGGCATAAAAAGATTTAGATCCTCAATATTTTGCTTGAATTGAATCAGCATACTTAAGCAAAGGTAAGAAACAAAAAAAGGCTATTCTATTGAGAATAACCTTTTTTTTGAATATGATATTGTTACTTCTTTCCAAGAAAATCAGCAATACCTTCCTGAGTAGCCTTTAAAGCTTTGTCACCAGGATGCCAGTCTGCAGGACAAACTTCTCCGTATTTTTCATGATATTGCAGGGCGTCAATCACCCTTAAAGCCTCATCAACACTTCTTCCCAGTGGCATATCATTGACTAACTGATGACGAACAATTCCTGCCTTATCAATCAGGAACAGGCCACGATATGTCTGTGGAATACCTTCAAATGATATAGATCCGTTTTCATCATAATCATATTCTCCTGCAAGAACATCGTAATTCTCTGCTATAGTTTTTGCCTGGTCAGCTACCAGAGGATATTTCACTCCTTTAATCCCTCCATCTTTAAGTTCAGTTTGCAACCATTTCCAGTGACTGAATTCAGAATCTACCGAACAACCCACAACTGCAACATCTCTTTTGTTAAACTCTTCCATATTTTCTTCAAAAGCAAGAATTTCAGTTGGGCATACAAATGTGAAATCTGCGGGGTAAAAGAAAAACAGAACATACTTTTTGCCCAGGAATTGGTCAAGAGAAAAGTCCTTTACCACATCATTTCCATTGATTACTGCCGGGGCTTTAAATGATGGGGCTTTTTTTCCTACTAATACTGCCATAATAAATTTTTTAGTTAAATATTGATATTATTGCTGCAAAAGTAGCTAATAATATTTGTTACTTTTTGAATTAAGCTACAAAAGTTTATCTTAATGAAAATCAATAATTGATGGCCTGTTGGTGGTAAAGATCTCAGGCCTGTAATATGTTTCACCGGAAACTTCGATGAACCTCGCAGTATAAGTAGCCGGAAGAATGGGATAATAGCCAAGTCTTATTTGAAAAGTTCTGAATGCCAGGTTTTCATTTCGGATTCTCACTCCAATACCAAAACCCGAGTACATTTCCCGGTTAAGGATTGCATCCGTAGAAGCTCCAATAAATCCTAAATCAAGAAAAGTGTAAAAAGTAAACCTGAATCCATAAAGATAATATGGTGAGAATGCCACTGTTTCAAGATTAAGTACCAATCTTTGTGTTCCGGTTAGGCTATCACTTCTCAGACCACGAATACCATCCGGGCCTCCTATGCCTATAAACTCATCTGCAAATCGTCTGATACCATTTGTATAATCAAAATTAATAAATTGCCTTATCTGGAAACGTTTAAGTTTCATCAATCTGCTAAAATAATGAGATTGAACCTGGAATATCCCCCTGTCAAACTCATGTTCATTATAAAATCCTCCAAAGCCTAATTTAAAATATAAATAAGCTTTATTAGGTAGAATATTCCCATGAGAGACTTCTAAACCGGAATAAAATGAATTAAAAAATTCATTGCTTTCATAGCCTGCAGTTAAATTAAATAAGGTGCCATGCGGAATATCTTCAGTTCTTCCATAATTGTATATCAGATTCATCCGGTAATAATTCTCTTTTGAAAAGGCCAGGCTCGCCAGGTATAGGCTGTAGCTTTGAAGCTGATGATACTCTCTGTTTTGTATCTCTGGTCTTTCATAGATCCTGTTACTTGTGTATCTTCCTGAGAAAATAATTCTGTTTCTGTTTTTGGAAATCTGAAAGGATCGGCCAAACCAGTAGTCCTGGTAATAATACCTAAGCGGATAAGGAGAAACGGCTGTATCAAATTCAGCCTGTGTATAGCTTAGCCGTTGTACAAAACCATATGAATATTTGATTTCGGGAGTGATAAAATTATGTTTGGCAGAAAAAGAAAATGTTTCGGTTTCGAAAGCATTCAGATAGCTTAACTTAGTTTTGATAAATGTTCCAAACAGGTTCTCAGATGAATAGGAACCTCCGTAGCCCCAATTTGCTTCCTCATTATAATCAAATAAAATATTTGCCTGTATCCTGTGACCTATACCTAAAAAATTGAGATCATATAAACGAATAATACCTGAATTTAACCTGTTAAAGTCCAATGCTGCTCCAAGAGAATAAACATCTTTCGTAATTATCAGGATATCTACTTCGGTTTCGGAAACCGGAATGGTTACAATTCTGGCATCGTCAATGAATGGAAGAGCCCTGAGTATTCTTTCATTATCTATTATTACAGACGGATTAAATTTATCTCCGGATTTAAAAAGAAGGTTATTACGAATAACTATATCCCTGGTGTTTACATGGGAGGAATTTAATAAATTGTTTACTGCGCTTGTTTTCAAATATATAGTGTCATTGATTCTCTGTCCGAATACATCTGTTTTTACGATTTTTATTTGATTAATTATTTTCCCTTCATGTTCCCGGATTTGCTCCACCCCCCTCATTTTATTTTTTGAGGCCTCATTTGTTTTTGAATCCTTTACCAGCATGAGGTTTACCAGATTATTTAACCATGGCTTGTTTTCTGCCCAACCACTAATGGAATCGTATATGTGTCTGGCCTGATTATGATGATCAGTTGAACTTACATAATCCAGATCATCAGGTAAGATTAAGAAGGTATCAGATTGTGCATAAAAGGAAGAATCTTCAAAAATAATGTAATCTCCTGGTTTGAGAAAAATTGTGTCAGCTCTAAAGCCTGGCTGGTATGCATGACTTAGGTTTACACCCATTACAAGGACAAAGAAGATCAATCTTCTGAT
>SDBS01001655.1_pt1 | contig 22585 bp, 51 predicted proteins | sample 2277091 | NCBI WGS metagenome assembly SDBS01 (sample SAMN10404972, study PRJNA504765) | marine sediment metagenome | isolation source: marine sediment core GS10_PC15, 163 cmbsf | place: Arctic Ocean: Southern Knipovich Ridge | collected 2010
GTTACTGGTCAACGCCAATTCGTTGAAGCAGTGAGTAATTGGGGTGGGTATGACAGGGGCTGGCGTGGGCTTGCTCTGGCAGTCAGCCCCTGAAAGGATTGGTGAATGATGAGGTACAAGGAAGCACTGAAAATAGTTGTTAGAACTATTATTATAAACAAGCCTTTTGTCTTTGTCTCTGGCGAGATCGTTATGCGGGACAAGCATGATCGGATCGGAGAGAGCCTACGTTTCAAAAAAATAAGAATAGAGCCTAACCCCGAAGTGCTAGGAAATTTGATCAAGGATGTCGAGCTTCAATTAAAAGAGGTATTCCCAATTGAATTGACGGAAAGGTGAATGATGAGCAAGGAAAAATATACGCTATTGATGGTTATAAATGAACACCCGTTGCTAACACTTGTTTTCCTACTGTTAATACTTAGCTCACTTGAAACTATTGTGAGGGAAATATGTCGGTGAATGATAAGTAATGAAATTGCCCAATAGCACAGGCATCAGGTCGTGGAAGTTGCTACCAAGGACGATGCAAGGGGCAATGCTGGAGGGGTTGGCGTAGATGACCAATGTGTGCGCGGAGCGGAGTCAACCCCTTCGGAAACGATTTTGAAAGCTGGCTAGAAACAGAAGGTAACATAAATCAAACAAACAAAGGAGAACTATAATGGTAACAGTAATTGTTCAATGTGCTGATGGAAACGCACAGGTTTTAGATTGGCAATATTTGATACTTAAACAGCAACGAGCCAACCAAAGACGGGTAGTGACGACTGATCCACCGGGATCTTCTTGTTTTGATGGGACTCGTGAGGAATTGGCAGGGTTGGTAGAAGTTTTGACTATTGCCAGCCGGGGTATCTGACAAACTGTTGTTACTAAGGTGACGAAGTACTAGGCTGGGAAATGAGGAATTGCCCATCAGCGCAACAGTCTTAGTGGGGGATAATATCCTGTATCGAGATAATCAGGCTCTTCCTGATCTTCTAGACTGATTGTGGTGGGTATGACAGGGGCTGGTTACGGGTACTAGCAATCGGGTGCCAGCCCTACGAAAATTTTCAAATGAGTATTCAATCTTTTATTTATAATGGGTATACTGATAGTGCCACCGACTCTCAAGGGGTGTGTAGGTTTTTTTCTTTCTTCCTTTACACCCCTTTGAGTTTTATTGATTAGGAATTCTAAAAATTATGATTACAAAATATCCGTGTTTTGCCAGTCACATTGCTATGAAGAAGAATGGTTGCCCACATTGTTTTGTTTCTCTTGAAGGTGGTAATCATTACAAAGCGCATTACATGGAAGGGCAGGGTCAATTTTATATTCGGTGTTACAAGTGTGATGAAACGAGTTGGTACGATGTGAGTTGGTACGATGTGAGTTGGTACGATGTAGATTCGCAGGGAGATACGGAAAAGTTCAAGAAGAAATCTAAAAATTATCCAAGTTTCTCCAGTCACTCTGAAATGAAAAGAAATGGTTGTCCACGTTGTCCTACTTCTCCTACAAATTTGGTTGGTATACCTCATTTTGAATCGTTGTACAGGCATGGTAAGGGACGGTTTTACCTTCGTTGCCCATCGTGTGAGGAAATGATTTTTTACGATGTGGATCATCGAGCTAAACTGATCTCGGAATTAAAAGAAATTAAATTTGTGTCGGAATTGATTCGAGACAAAGCTGACGAATTGCTTACTTCCGTTCTACATCAAGAGCCAACAAAGCTTCAGAAAACATATCTCAGTGGTGTTCACGAATCTCTCGAAAAGATCCATCGGCAACTACAATCACCATCTAAAAGGAGTTTAAAAAAATGAATAGAACTTTTCCAACTTGGTACAGTCATTCTGCTATGAAGCAAAATGGTTGTACTCGGTGCATCACTTCTTTATCTGGAGTCGAACACATCGAAACGTCTTATGAAGAAGGTAAGTTTTGTGTTCGTTGCCCATCGTGTAGTGAAACGAACTGGTACAACATCATCGAAGGACACGAAAAAGAATTGCTCATGGAATTGGAAGCAATACTTGACATCATCGAAACCATTCAAGAGAAAACCAAAGAATCGATCTCAGACATTCGGGCAGGGGTATTATCGTATGACGTTGAAAAAATAGATGTTGAACATACTCAAAAGATTCGGAGAACCCTTGGAAAAGTCATCCCACTTCGACTAATCATGAAAGGAAACTGAATCATGGATGTATGGTATCCAGAATTTTCAAGTCATGTTGAGATGAAGGAGAAAGGTTGTTCGAATTGTTCCGTTTGCTTGGCCCATGTCTCGCATTTTGAATCGTCATACGAGCAAGGAGATGGTCGTTACTATGTTCGATGTTTTTTCTGTCATGTAGTGACTTTCTATGACATCAAACTGATTCCACGCGATGATAAGTTGATTGAGCAACTCCGACAAGCACGAGAACTTCTCGATGACATTCGAACCAAAATCACTGATTCGCTTTCAAACGCTGTGAATCGGGAACACGTACCACTTGCCGGATTAGCACTTCGGCACGTTCGAAAACAACTTAATGAAATTCATCGACAAATATGGCCATCCATTAAAACAGGTAAAAAATGAAACTAAAATTAACTAAACGATTAGCGTTAAGCATTGGTGGTGGGATTTACGTATTTATGATTTTTACAGTAGGTATACTTGTTTCTCCCGTATACAACGTACTTCCACCGTGGGTTTTACTTATGATGCTTATTTTCTCTGTATCAGTTTTTATTGGTGTGTTAATTTATAACGGCTACGGTGTGTGGAAATCGGAAAAATAATATTCTAGTTTTTATATATAATGGGTATACTAATAGTGTGTTGAATGTAACTCAGGGGAGTGGGAGTCTTTTTGTTTTCTCCTTTCCTTCCACTCCCCACATCTTTTTGCTTGAGGGAATTGTAAAATGGCTATGACTGGTTTGTTTGGTGAGTTTTTAAGTGAAGCACGAGAACGTGTCGAAGCTTTCCGCGCCAAAGGTATCGTCTGTCCATGCTGTAACCAACTGGCTAAAGAGTACAGGCGTAAATTGAACTGTGGGATGGTTTTGAGTTTGATCCACATTTGGAGACAGACTCGAAGGAAAAATCCAGAAGATGGTTGGTTGCACATTTCTCAATTTGGGGCGTATTCAAAAAACGGGGTTATCTCTAATATCACTAACATGGAATATAATAAGCTTCGATTTTGGGGGTTGCTTAAATCTCGTGGTGACGATGGTACAAATACCCCATCAGCAGGATTTTGGAAAATCACTCCACGGGGAGAACGATTTCTGAAAGGACAACTCACTTGTCAAAAGTACATCATTTTGTACGACAATGAATTCGTTGGATTCGATGGTGACAGGATTACGATTCGAGATGCTCTCGGAAGCAAATTTGATTTCGATGAACTGATGCACGGGATTTGAATTTTGCAAATTGAGAAGTGTTTTATGAAAATAATATTCAATTTTTTATATATAATGGGTATACTGCTAGTGAGTGCTTGGAGGGACCATATCATTTTTGTAAACCAGTCGTAGGATGTCCCTCCAATTGATTTTTGGTTTGAGTGGGACCATATAAACTATGTAAACCATTTGTGCGTTGTTTCACTCAAAAATTTAATAGGAAAGGAAGTTTGGGAAGACCATCTTATCAATGTAAACCATTGTAGCTTTGTTTTCCCATTTAATTTTACGGGACCAAAAGAGAAATGTAATCCACTAGAGTCTTGTCCCGTAATGGAAAGGAAGGAGTAGGAGGAATTGTGAGACCATCTTCTAAATGTAACCCACCTGGTCCTTGTCTCACGAAAATACGGAATGAACCACGCGGGGTTTGTAATCCAATTGGAAAGTGTTCGTTCCGTATGTTAAAAAGAAAAGAATGGTGGCCTGAAAATAAATGTAAACCATATACTGTTTGCCACCTAGAATTTTGAACAAGACTTTATACAAAGTGTAATCCAGAAATAGCATGTCTTGTTTATTAACACGAAATGGGATGGACCATATGGAAATTTGTAATTCTTACCTCCGTTGTTCATCCCATTTCAAACCAGAAAGGAAAAAGTAAAATGCTAAGTAACACAGTAACAACAACACAATTTAAATGTCTGCGAGATGTCACAAAATACGCATTAGATCAGACAGTTAGTAAATCCGATGCAACTATATTGATGGTTGATTTACTACTGAATAATGCGGATCTTCGTGACAGATTTGTGAAAAATATTGTTTTTCTGGCAGCGGAATCAGACATCCATTTAGCAATTCAAATTGAACGGAAACAAAGTTTAGTTCATGTTCCTGAATTGAAACCCCCTCAAAATAATGGACTTCAAGGTTTTGATGTCACCAAAAGTTTTCCGATGTCAGCGATTAAGCATCATGGGTTTTTGGATTATCCATTATTTGATCACACACTTTTGGGAGATGCCAATTACGCCAAGGTGCTGAAACAACGTAACATTTTTAAGGCTAATCGAATTGGCAATCAACGTTCTGAAAACGTGTTCAATAAGATTTTAAAAATTCTTAAATCGACACCTAAAAAGGCAACTCGTGATTGTCTCAGTTTTGTTGATCTCGTGAAGTTGCACAAAGAATTTCATCCGGCATAGGCAACCTGATCAAACGTGTAATCCATGAACTGACTGTTGTCTTAACTATGGAAGGGGGAACCTGATCTAGTCTGTAATCCACAAAACCTGTGTTCTCCCCTACAAAACAAAAAAACTAGCGACCACGCCAATCGTGTATACCACTCTCAATCTGTCGCTATAACTATGGAAGGGGAAACTTGGCATCGATTATATACCATGACTCAAATGTTTCCCTTCCATTTAACAAAGGAGAAATAAGAAAATGGCAAACACATTATTAGAAAGATTAGAAAATTTACCTTTGGACGACCACCTCCGTTATGAAACCCAAAAAAGCCCTGTCGTCCAAAATGAAAAGGAGGGGGAGAACCTTCTGCTAACAGTAACCCAAAAGGAAGCTGTTCAACCCCTCCTCGCAACTAATCATGGGCATTTCCAAATATGGGACGATCTCAATCGTATCAAGAAATCACTTCAAGCAAGAATCTATGCAGTTATTCGACAAGAAACCGGATGTGGCAAAAAAGAGTGTGCCGGATGGTATCGCAAGATCTATAAAACAGATAAGGTTGAGGACAATCCAATTCTTGCGCGTATTTATTTACGTACTTGTGTAATGGAAAAAGATCGTGCTCGATACGAAGAATTGGAAAAGAAACCTGCAAAACTCATGATCAAATGTGTTGAGCAAATGCCGATTTGGAAATACTGGGCAAAAGACGTTAAAGGATGTGGTGCAAAAACCATGAGCAAGTTACTTGCCGTTTGGGGCAATCCTAGTGATTTCCCCACTGTGGCAAAGTCTTGGAAACGATTAGGACTTGGATTAGTAAAGATTAATGGTAAATGGGAACGTACAAGGAAGAGTCGGGATAAAAAGCTTGCAAAGATTTATGGGTATTCCCCAAGAAGACGTTCAATCGTTTGGGAAATAGAAGATAGTTTGTTCAAGTCTGGTGGTGATGGCAAATACCGCACGATGTTTCTAGCTCGTAGAGAGTATGAAAAAGAAATGCATCCTGAAATAGATCACGAAAAACCGGGAAAGAAAGGAGTACCGGGAAGAGGTTTCAGTTACCAACGTGCTCGACGTTACATGGTTAAAAAATTCATTCGGGATATGTGGTGCATGTGGAAAAAGTTAGATGGTAATTACACACCAGATCCTAATGGACACACTGTTATTGATTTTCCAGAACAATCGTAGTATAAAATAATAAATGCTGTCAATCGTCCCATCATATGGCACTGATTGACTTAGTAGAATGGGTTTGTGGGGTGTCCCTCCCCTGAAGGATGGGAAGAATGAGGCTTTCGAGCCAAGTTTCTTGTAAATGCCCCACAAGCTCATCTAACAGGAATTAAATTTATGTTCACTTATCAATTACGTCCTTATTCGGGAAATTGTAAACGTCTTACTTTAGACGAAGTAAAAAAGTTGCTTGAAGATAACGGTTATTACGCTCCTGATGTTGTGTACGATGCTAGAGAAGCAGCTGAAAATCGAACGACACATCGTAGTGAAGTTTTTACTAAACAGGGCATCATCATTATTCGCCATACCAACATGGAAGCAGTTAATGGATAAATCTGTTAGAAAACACGCATTAGATCAGTTTAATAAAATCGACAGGCAATATGGCATTGTTGCGAGATGGTGGGTGGAAAATCTTCATATGTCCAGAAGACATATTCAGCGTTTACGTAAAAAATTGCATTTGCCATTAGGGAAATTTGCGGTTCGAATCTTAAATGTAATTGAAAAAATCGAAACAGGGGAACTTGTTCCTTATGATTGGGATGTTGACGCGAAGCAAAAGGTTCATGCGAGAAAGACTCGATGGGATGAATTTTGCACAAAACGAGCAGTATCAACCAAATGTAAAGTTCGTACCTATAAATACATGTATTATGCACCGAGTAATGCGTGTAATTCGAATTGTTTGGGGGGTAGAGTCGAATACTACCCAACGAAAGAACATGCGGTTTTGCGTTTTAATGAAATTGCAAAAGAACATTACGGATCTGATGCGATTTTAGCTAAAGGTATTCCTGAAATTCCTAAATATACATGTGAAAAATGTGGGTTGGTTTCTGAATTTGTTTTTTGTGTCAATGATTTCCCTAAAGGACATTGGCATTTACAAGATTTTACGAGAAGATTTTTTTGTTCGAAATGTAATCCGTTTAAATCATGGCGAATTTGTATAGAATTTTATAAGGAAAGGAACTTGTAATGGCAAATGCTGAATATGTCAAGAAAGCCGCTAAATGGACTGCTACGCTCTGGATAGATCGAACTCGACAGTTGGATCGAGGAGAAACTATTTGCGTCACCAGTGTCCATCCAGATTGCCGTGTTAACTGGGTTGAGATTCATGCGGAGTTTCCAGAATTGGTATTGGGAGATTTTGTATCATTTCAAGAATGGCGTGACATGTTTCTTGATGATATGGGGTGGGATCATCAGAATCAGGAAATGAAATATACCTCCGAAAGGAAATCGTGATGGCAAAAATTGATTTATATGCTTCTGTGTATCGTATTGCGTTTGATGATTGGAGAGGTAATTTCCCAACGGTTGTTAAATTTCTACGGGCGTTGAAAATTAAAATTCCTTTAACCCGTTCGGTACTTGTTGCAGCAGATGGTGATGCTTTGATTACTGTTGTTGATGGTACGATTGAAACGATTGAACTGATTCGAGAAGTTATCGCTGAACACAAAAAATAATATTTGATTTAGTTACATTTTTTACTGATTCTGACTATACTAATAATATGCAAGGCGAAAAGAAACCTCAAATTAAATTCAATGTGTCTTTTAGTGAGAAAGATAGTCTTTTTCATGTTTGCACAGGGGAAGTGTTTAGTGAAATGACTTTTGGAGAATTTCATACATTTGCTACGAATTTGCAGGATGAGATTCATCAGGCATGGGTTGTGTATGATCGAGCGCAACGGGTTTCTCAAAGGAAATTATAATGGAAATATATTTTCAGTATTTATGTTTTTGTGCCATTTTTATTTGAAGAAGCGGGAATTGAAAGAAGCAAAGGAATGGAATGAAGTATTTTCTATTGATTTTTAAGCATAAATGGTTTGTGTTTTTAGCCGGGTTAAAATTTGGTTGTCCGATTTGGCGATTGATTACACATGATCTGTTAAAATTCTCCCGTTCAGAATTGTCCCATTATCAACGACAGTTTTTTGGTAAAGCCGATGATCCTGAAGGTTGGGCAAGATGTTGGTTGCACCATCAGAATCGAAATGATCATCATTGGGAGTATTGGATACCACGCAAAGGAACTGCTGAGTATCCAAGTAATGATCCCATGCCAATGTCTCGTGATGCAGTGTTAGAAATGATTGCTGATTGGTTTGGTGCGTCTCGTGCATATACTGGAATATGGCCTAAAAAGGGAGTTAAATGGGTGTGGTTGGATGATAATTTTTGGAAGATTATTGTATGTCCCGATACTAGACAAATGTTGAGGGACGAGTTGCGAGGATTTTATTAAAATGACAACTTATTTAATAGCATTGTTTTTGTCACTTGTTTTTACTGGATTGATGTCGTATATTATGATAGTTACATTCAGTATATATCACATCGCTAAATCGTTGGGGAAAATTGAAATTTATTTACGTCCTCCCGATGGTTACGTGCTTTCTGTTCCTCAATATCCATCGTATTCTGAATCGTTGCCTCATAAAAGCAACAAGATGCAAAAGGAAAGGAAAAATAATGTTATCGCATGAACATTTAGCTAATATTCGACGGGATCTTGTTGGATGGACTTCAAGTGAAGTTCTTGACAAAATTGATGTTTTCCCACGAAAAATTACGTTTATTGTTTCTCATTGTAAAATTGGTGAAGTGTGGAAGGATGAAGATTATGTGTACGACATTGAAATTCAGTCGGATAAGAAGACTAAAAAATTAAAAGTGACGGTTTCAATCGAAGATTCAAAGTAATTAGGGGGTACTATGAAAGTTGTATGTAGGAACGGTGTAGTAACTTTTAATGGGGATGAAGAAAAATTATTGTACGATGCTCGATTTATGCGAATAGTTAGAAGGGAAGTTGCTGGTGTAGTTCCTGTGCATTATGAGTTTAATGGAACAAAGGTTGAGGCATCTATATTTTTTGGTGATGGTGATGAGCTTGCAACGGGATCAACGAACTTGTTTAAAAATGTAGACATAACTAGAAAACTTGTATTTCAGAATCGTCAAATACTTCGTCGGATTGAACAAGACGTTAAGTATATTATTGATTGTATAGAATGTTACGAAAATTCGAAGTAATAACGAAGCTACGTTGAGAGCATTTTTACCTATTCCGATTAGGTGTTGATTGAGTCTCAACGGGATGAACAGTCCTTGTTTATCTAGAAATTACTCAATCAACGTTCCTGACTGTAAGGAGAACAGATGTAATGATCGGATGGCGAGTGAATCTGTTCCGGTAAGATGAGGGGAGGGCATCTTACCAATTTTTTAATAAAAAATTTACTCTATGTTACTTTTTTTCGAAGTTTCACTTATAATGAATGTAGTGGGTGATTAACAACTAACTTAAATCTAGGAAGGAAAACTATTATGTTTAAAAAATTCGTGAGTTTGTTTGTGTTGTTTTGTATTGTGTCTGTTGTGTTTTCTGCTGATATTACGGTGTACACGAAAGAACGGTGGTTGCGACCTCAAGGAGATAAAGCAAAAGAAATCAAGATTCGGATGTTGATTGAACCCGATCAACTTACGGTGCAGGATAAAAAGAATGGAAGTTTGTTGTTTGAGGTTCCTTGGAACGCTATTGAAGGGTTGTCTTATTCAAAGTCGAAGCATCCGAGATGGAAAACAGGTGTAGGAATGGCTGTTGCTATGGGTGTGTTTGCTATCCCATTCTTTTTTATGAAGGGCAAGAAGCATTGGTTGACGATTAAATATGATGAAAAAATGACTGCGTTCAGATTAGATAAAAAAACTTTCAATATGGTGATTGCTGAGTTCGAAGCAAAAACTGGATTGATTGCTTCTCGAATCGAGGACTGAATTCGATGGAAGATGCTACAAGAATTACTGAATTAGAAACTCGTGCTGAATTAGTGGATATGCAAATAAGTAATTTACTCGAAATTATTAAATCACTTCATGAAGTTGCTGTGAGTATGTCTAATCGGACGGATCAATTGATTTCTATCATGGAAAAGGTTTCCACTTTAGTACCTCAAATTGCAATTTCATTAGAAGAATTGGATGCTGATGAAAAATTCGATTGAATCATTTGAAAGACTTGAGGTAAATTTTATTGCAGATACAAAGTATATACATAATATTGTGGTTTTCCGTACCGGTGGTTCCGAAATGTCGGGCGAAATCTGTGCTTGTATTGGAACTAAAGAGAATTCAAGTAGTGAATACTGTACTCTTCAAATAGTTATGGTAGATATAGAACGCATGACTTTGACTTCATTGCGATGTGATGATTTATGGTACGCCTTGACGATTTGTGATTATCCAAAACAATCTTTTTGTACACATATATTTATGACGGTAAATTTTAAGGATTCATTCCAAAGAGTGATTGAATTTGAAGATGTATTGTTGAAACACGCATGAAGGAGGTTGCATGAATATTGTAAGGGTTTCAAAATTAACAAAGGAAGTGCATACGAGAGATATTCCTGTTACACAAGAACAGTTAAATATTTGGATAAAATCTAATGCGAATATTCAAGATGTACTTCCTTTTCTATCGGCAGATGATCGAGAATTTCTTTTAAATGGAATTACTCCTGAAGAATGGTCTGAATTGATTGGGGATGAAGATGAGTAACTTGATTCCTGAAACAAAAATGTGTCGATTTTGCGACGGACATTATACGAGCACAGATACTTGTTTGTATTTAGCTCACCAACTAATTGATGAGTTAGAAGCGGATATAGAACATCGTAAAAAAATTTGGGTGGTTCGTGTTTTTAGTCGAATTAAAATTTGTTTGTGGTTGTTTAAGTGGTTTAAGTGGTGACTGATGAACAATGAAAAAAAGATAATTGAGAAATTCAAAGGTTTTGATAGTTTTAAAAATCATGTGCTAAAAGCTGTGGTGGGTATAGCAGGGGTTGGGAAACACTGAGAAGCCGAGTACTGCTCATATTTGTGACGATGGAGAGCAGGCCAGCCCCTGAAAAGATTGGCTTGTGGGGTATCCCTCCCCGGAAGGATTGGTGGATAATGATATGGATAAGATTACCAGCCTGTATGTCGCATCAGCAAGAACAGGACATCAAACGGAAAATTCCGTGGGATGATATTGATACGAAAATTCTCGAAACGGTAAGATTTGCGAATACCATTCCGGGAATTACAACGGTTTACTCCTGCGCAGGACATATCAAGCCAGACAAAGTAGACATTTTTGTGCAACATGCTTTCCTGATGTTTTGGTCTACTAAAGACTGTACACCAGAACAAGTGCTTGATGCGGCTCAGCAAGTCGGGATTTCCGACGTGTCCTTCCGTTTGTCCGATGGAAGCTTTTGGGTACACTTATCAGGAATTGAATCGGGAGAGCGGGGAAAGTTAATGGAATTTTTGAAAGTTCTGAAGGCGGTGAATGATGACTAAAGGATGGGCGATTAAAAACCCTGATGGGTCGATAATGTGCAAGACATTTTATTTGGTAGACAATCAACTGATTGACCGCAAATTGGATGCTTGGGAGAAGCTATTTTCAGGAGAACTAGGGTATGATCCACCTAAACACTATTGCTTAATTCCAGAGGTGATTAAAGGTAGGGAAGTTTTGGGCTACTCCTGTGTCAAGGTACGGCTACTGGAGGGATGGGAGGAGTCATGAGTAAGGGATGGGCAATTAAAACGCCGGCTGATGAAATTTTACCTGCTACTTTTTGCTCTAATGTAAAAAGCTATGAAGAGCGGTGTCAGACCAATAGCTGGATAAATTATACCGTTATTTGTCACAGAGAAGGTTATAAGTATAATACGTTAAAAACAGCCAAAGAAAAGGCAGGCTACTCCTGTGTCAAAGTCACTGTGAAAGAGGGATGGGATGAGGAAGGCTAAAACATTGCTAGGCCATAAAACTAAACACCTCAGATTTAAAAAAGGATGGTGGGTATGTCGTGTTTGTGGTGTCAAGATACGTTGCATAAAAGAGGTGGATGATGAGTGATCATGAAGTACCTGATATGCCAATGCCCCTTGTTGAGGAGTATGAAGCAGGAAAAAATGTTGGTTATTTGCTAGGATTGGCTGAAAATAAAGAGCGTATAGCCGACCTGGAGCGATGGCAAGTATCAAAATTTCAGATATATCTAGTTTTTTATCTAGATCATCAAGGAACGTTATGTCTTGGTGCTGTTACTACTCGTCAGAGTCGTGCTAAGACATATAGAAAAATGATATTAGGTGGCCATCCTTCCCCAATAAAGGTTTGGGTAGAACCTAGAGAAGCAAACCATCTGTACGCCGGTTTTTTATACCTTCCTTTGGGGATGGAAGATTTAGAAAAGATGATGGATAGAGGACATGAATTTGAAAGGAAGACACACAAGGCTGAGTTGAAAGAAAAGCGCCGAGTAATTAAGAAAGCTGCACAACGCATAGAAGAACAGAAAAAACAAATAGCCGAACTGAAGCGTTGTTGTGAAAAAGCTGATGTGAAGATTGCTGATTTGGATAGACTTTTATCTCAGAGTCATTCTAAGGTAAAAATGTTGGAGAAGCGTGTGGCTGAATATGAAGGTTTAATTGTGAATGTGAGGAAAGCATTACAACGTGATGTGTTTATAGATAACATCAATGTATTGGCTTTTGCTTATGTAGATTTTATTGGGCTTAAAACACCACATCTTGATGAAGCACTCCAACAGGAACGAGAGCGGTTATTACTTTTAACTACCGATAAAGAATATGAGTTTGATTTGCGGGATAAATGCAAGATTCACATTCACGAAGGGCTTCCAACTGATATGCATGAAAATGCCGAATGGTTGGTTAAAGTCACGATACAGACTGTGTTGCAGGAATTAAGGAAAGCGGTGAATGATGAATAAAGCTCAGGTCTGTTTCAATCCGGGAAGTTTCATTCCATTAAAAGATGAGAATCTCGCAGAAATTGACCTCACAAATGTAACGGCCTATTTGTGGATGGTCAAAGAACTTGGATTTGACGGACTTCATTTATGGACAGATCCGAATAGGGTATTTAATCGGACATTCACTTCAGATGAATGCCATCCCGTTGTGATCGAAGCTTATAATAAAATCCTCAAGCTCATGTATGAGAAAGGGCTTGAAGTAACCGCTAAAATCCCGTTTTATGCGATGCCGTGGTGGTGGGATCAACAACAGGGGATTAGGAACCCAACTGATCCGAAGTTTCTTGAGGATATACGTTTATATTCCCAGATGATAGTGAAAATGATGGAGGTGTTTCCAACAATTAAAACATGGACAATAGGAAATGAGCCACAAATTGAAGGTTCTCTGTATGGACATCCACCGGGACTTAATCAACCTCATCACACATTAGAAAATTTGGCAATAATTTCATCACAAATTTTGTACCTTGTAAATGAACAAAAACCATTTTGGGTGGAATTAGTTGGCCCTGCGATAGTTGGTTTAGGTGTGAGCGGTGTGGGATTGGCGGAACCAAATGAGTGGCTTGACATTCTTTGGCCTAAAATTAGTGACTCAGTTTCTAAAATTTCGATCAATGCCTACCCACCAGAAATAGATGGAAAAGTGTTGTATGGGTTTGACTATTATCAGGCATACAGTAAACTTTTACGGGAATTTCCTGATATTACATTTGTTCCATCGGAGCAAGCAATACGTGCGGATAAAACTCCTAGTGAATTGTGGCGATTAAGGGAATTGGTCGGGGTGAGTATGAAAACATTTGGTTTTTTTTCGTACTTCCATTTATATTCTAAGATCGGTATCAACTTTGCGCTCGTGAACCCCGATGGTGAACACACTGGTAGGCAAGCTGCGTTAGAGAAAATGCTAGTGAAAGGAAGCGGTGAATGATGAGTGATTCTGAAAAATGGTTTAGACGATTACAACGATGCATGAAAGCAATGCCCGACGATATTGAAATAGCAGTTACCGATGGATGTATTGATATGTTATCTGTAGGTGCTGTCCAAAGATCTTTTGAGAAGAGAAAAGTATTAGTTGGTAGTGGTGATTTGGATGCTTTTGCGGATGAGAGTTTAGACTTCCTTCAACATCCAAGAATTATTACATGTAGTGAAAGTCTATGAAGGAAGGTGAATGATGAGTGACTCGGACTATAGAACAGGCATCTACTTTAGAAAAGACATCGAAGCTAAGGACGAGCGCATATCCGAGCTGGAGCAGGATGTCCAGCGCATGGCACGAGACGTAGGGGCAGCCCTAGATGATTATCATACTGAAAAAACAAAGGTAGCCGAACTGGAAAAGGCAATAGTATTTTATAACCACATTCAACGTGAGATGTTTGATTGTATTGAATGTGGAGATGATGGTCCGTGTGAGGATCATAATGATACTGATACTGAGTCATTTCAGGTGTTACGGAATTTAGCAATTAAGATTGAACGGGATAAATATGATAGCTAATAAGAGGTGTTTCATGAAAAAGTATTTTTGTTTCTTTGTAATTTCTTTGTTTGTTTTTTTATCTGTATTTGGACAGGTATCAGACTCCGTACCAGAACCCACACTTGAACAGAAAGTAGATTGGCTTTATACGTTCTTTTCACAGTTTAAAGAGAGTATGTGTGCAGTCATTCTTCAACCGGAGGTTAAAGATCCAGAGGGCGACATCAAGGCCATAATTAGTGGGGATTTAGGTACTCCAGAAAATAGAATTTCTACTGGTAGAACTGTGACTTTTGATTCATTTAATTCAATATGCGGTGGAGGTGGTGGACTGGGTTTTGTTTCGAACTGGGCTTTGGGTGAACACTCAGGGGGCGTATATTTTACTGGGTTTGGACCGATAGTTGGTTCAGAGGGTAGCATAGCCTCATGGAGGGTTCCTCCAATGTCTTCGTCAATTGAACATGAAATTATATTGACTATTGTTTGTGGAGATACAGAGGTAAATACGAAGGTAATAGCGTATTTAAGTCCTGTGATTTCCGGTTTCGGCAATATAGAATGAGTGATGATTGAGTGGGGTGGACTGCCAGAATGATGGGGCAGACAAACGGGTGACAGGGTTACAGGGTGAGTCCCGTCAGAAAAGTAATTTTATATTGAGTGTGTGGAGGAATGAAAATTGGATGATAAAAACAGAGGCTTATATAAAAAGTTTAACACGGTAACTCGAACTGATGGAGGGTCCGGGCTGGGACGAAAGCATCACGGATGTGAATATTTCGTGTTAGATCTAGATCATGATTCATATACTGAAGCAGCAATGTGGGCTTATGCCGCAGCTTGCGAAGATGAGTATCCACTACTTGCAAGTGATATTCGGAAACGGGTTTGCGCTAACGGGGTTCAGCAAAAGAGTAAAAATAAGTGAAAGATCAGAAAGATTCAGCAATATTACATGGTTTACATGGAACTTTATCAGGAACTCCTCCAAATAAAATTGATGTCAAAAATCTGCATACTAATACATTTTCTACTAATCGAACGATGAGACGAACTAGCGAAGATTGGGATAAATTATCTAATCAGGTACGTCATTATAAGATTCTTTGTGAGGCAAAGGATTTACGTATCACTGAATTGGAGAAGAAGTTAGCTGAGATAAAACAGGTATTGAAACCGTTTGCAGAAATGTATATTGAAGGACCACAGCGCAACTGTACCCGCTGCCATTGCTATATTAAGCACAGCGACAAATGTTCCAAGCGAAAAGCATTTGATGTACTTAATCAAGGGGGGAATGATGGATTGTCCTGAGTGTGGAGTTAAAAAGATTGAGCTAGCTGATTATCTTGGTTGCAGAAAGCGCATAGCCGAACTAGAGAAGCAGTTGGCTGAGTTAATGAAATTTTTACAACAAAGCTACGATACTATCGATAAGTTGGGTGATCTACGGATACAATTAGAGCAGCAGTTGGCTGACAAAGAACTAACCATTGAAGGGGCTGAAACGGTATTAAAGGATGTGAGAAATAACTGTCAGCTATTAGTCCAGCAGGAACAGGAGCGGATAAAAAGTATCGTTGTAAAGATCCTTTCCCAACAGGCTGAGATGATAGTAGGAAAGGGTTTTAGGAATATGTTCCTTATATTGTTCAGAGAGGCTATGGATGAAATTATCGAGAGGATAGAAAGCGGTGAATGATGTTAATTAACTGTCTCCTTAAAATGCAAGAAGAAGGTACTGAGGGGGTTTTTACTGAGGAAACATATGCTCATGAGGTCAGCCCCGAAGAAACCATCGAGGAGTTACTAGAAAGGCTATTGATGGACAGAGACTCTTCTAACCAAGTGGCATATTGTGACTATATCGAGCTTAGATTATGTATTCCTTTTAAGAGAAGAGTTGCACCTGTTCATGGCAGGGTAAGCTTACCGGGAACATTTACTGAGGTGAATGATGAATAGAAGAGCGTTTGCACTGATGGTTTTAGTTGGTGGTCTGGGACTGGCAGCGAAGAAGAAACCGACGAAGAAGGGACCGAAACCACCACCACGACCCACTAAGAAAAGGATTTGCCCTAAAGCAAGGAGGTGGTGGTAATGGGTAGTAGATCAGTGACCATTTGTGCTAAGTGCTACGGGTATATATGTGCAGAAAATGAGAAGTGTACCTGTAGTGATAGGCGCATAGCCGAGCTGGAGACTGAATATATAGTGCTCCGAGAGAACCGGGACCATTTCGTGAACTTGTGGACGGATTTGAAAAAACAATTGGCTGAAGCTGAAGCTGTGTGTAAATCGAATCGGCAGGTTTTGGATGCGAATCAGATATACGGTTATGCTGAACTCAAAAATAAAAGCACCTCACATCTTGATAAGGCAATCGAGCAGAAACAAATGCAAATACTAAAAATATTAGAAGTGATGGCCCCTTATGGTGGATGGAAAGCAATAATGGCATCTGAAGGATACAAGCAAGAAGATTGGTACGAATGGTTGGTTAAGCGGATAAAAGAGGTGAACAATGAGTGATGTATGGCAATTTTTCTTCTATGGTTTCGGGTGTGGTTGTATAGTGATGGCTTTATCTTCAGCCATTATTATTCACATTATTTTCACATTTCTGAAAAAGAGCCGTTGAAAAAGAGGGGTGAATGATGGATGATTGGTTATGCAAATGGATATTAGTTCCCGTACTTTATTATTTAGGGTTTTTATTTCTTATCTCTGTGATTTGTATTGCTACGGCAGTAGCTTGGTTGTCGATGCAAAGTTTAATAGGTTGGTGGTGAATGATGTTGAATAGATTTAAAATGTACGCATTTGGATATGTTTTAGGTTGGATTGTTTTGAGTGTTTTGTGTTTTTTTGGTATGTACGTGTACATGGTTCTTTTCAATCATTTTTTGGGTTGGCTATAGAGAGAAGATAGAAGAAGGGGATAATTTATGCGAGAAACTAAACCAGTAATATTTTTAATTGCACACACTAAATTAACTCAAGGTATGGGAGATTATTTAACTCATATTATGGGTTCAGAAAATACGGTTTGGGGTAAAGGTTCTACATCTGATGCAGAATCGTTGATAGAAGCGATGGGTAGATTGTGTTATCGATCATGGCAACCAAAGATGAATCCGAATGTCACAAAAGTTCGAGAGGGTACACATGAGTATATCGGAAATCTTTTGAAATCTGGACATGGAAGTGTACTCGAACACGTTCAAGTTAGTTTCATTTTTCATCATGTTAGCCGAGTGTTTACACATGAATTGGTTAGACATCGTGCGGGTGTTGCGATTTCACAAGAAAGTTTACGGTTTGTTAGATTGACTGAATTGGATTTTTACTTGCCGACATTGGTTAAAGAATCTGACGAGGCGATGGAAATATTTAATACAGCTATTGGAATTGCTGAAGAATGTCAAATGAAGTTGGCGGAGATTTATCAGATCGATAAATTGTCAATGTCGGAAAAGAAAAAATTGACTTCGATGTTTCGACGAATTGCACCAATTGGATTGGCTACAACGATTGGTTGGAGTTGTAATTTACGAGCATTGCGTCATGTGATTCAACAACGAACCAGTTTAGGTGCGGAAGAAGAAATTCGAGATGTTTTTCTTCAGGTTGCAAAACAAATAAAAGATTTATATCCAGCCGTTTTTCAAGACATGACTATTGATTTAGATGATGTGTGTCATTTTGAATATGGAAAAGTTTAAAAATGAGCAATAAGGAAAAAATCAATCATCCGAGTCATTATAATTTTGGTGAGTTTGAAGTGATTGATGTTATTGAAGATTGGATGGGGTTTGATTTCCATAAGGGTAACATAATTAAATATGTTGTTAGGGCCGGGAAAAAGTCTGATAGTTCTGCATTAGATGATTTGAAGAAGGCTAGATTTTATTTAAATCGCATAATTGATTGTTTGGAAAAAAAGTGATGACGAATATACAGGCTTTAGAAATTGCACACAGAGAATTTAAAAATGTTGTCAAAGTGATTCGCGCAGATCCTAGCGCACCGTTTAAATCATTGTACAAGAATCAATGGGCAATCATGCTTCCCGAAGATAAACATGCCATGATTTCAGATTTTGGTGACGGTAGTGCGATGTTACGATTTAATTGGCATGTAAATTCTGGATGGGAAGAAAAGTTAATCGAGTATTAGTATCCGAGAAGTTGTAGTAATAAAATGAAAGGTGAACGATGTTTTGATTGTAATAAACGAGTACGAGTTTTAAAGGCTGTTTATCAGAACGAGGATGGAACGTTTCTCAAAATTTGCATGCCGTGTTGGTTTAAAAATTATCGTAAATGGTTTGATAGAAAGAAAGGAAAGGGGAAACGATGAATTTTTCTATACTTTATTATATTAGCTCTGTTGGGTTTTTTATAGCACTCGTGGTGTTATGGTATATGGGAGACCTCGTTGAATCTCATATGGATATTATTGCTTGGATTGGTATGTGGGCATGTCAAATTATAGGTCGTCTTGAAAAAATTATAACCAAAAAGGAAAGGGGAAGTAATGGAAGAGGTTAAGGAAGAAGTTAAAAGTGGTGCAGATAGAGTATGGTTCAGCTGCGCTGCAAGAATAAATATAGGTAATTATGAATCGAAGGACATTTCATTAGGAATGGCATCTGATGTACTTCCTGATGAAACGGTTGACGATGCATTTGGACGAATTCAAGAGCTAGTAGTTGCAGAAATAGATCAACTAATTCCTATTTTAAGAAGTGATGGTACTTTGGGGGGACATCGGTGATTTTTCGGGTAATTTTTCACTGGTTCTCGGTATAATGATAGCGATATGAAAAAATACACAAATTTCAAAGCTAGATTGATTGTCAATGGGAACGATATTTCAGATGAAATCAAAACGTGTAAATTTATGTTGTATGATCCTACTACTAGCAAAATTTTGATGGATGTGAATTTGAAACAAGTAATACAACAAGATGTTGCGTCGATGCTTAATAAAATTCAACAACAATCTAATACTCCTACTGGTGCCGAATGTACGAATTGCCACAAATACTCAAATTCAATTTCATATTTTCAAGATGAGTACGGTTGGATATTTGAAATATGTAATGAATGTCTCGCTCAACCGAAAATACAAGTTCAGTCTGATATAGATCGAGAATTTTTGAAAAGTATGCATATCAAATGGGAGTGAACTTAATGGAGGGGGAAATGAAAAAAATATTTGTTTTATTTTTATTGTTTGTTGTTAGTTGTTTGTTTTTAGGGTGTAGTGGTTCGGTTTCTGTTGTTAAGCAATCAGCAATTCCGGCAGAAGTGGCCCCTGTTGATGTTTCTCGATTTGAAGAAATTGAATGGCAATATTTAAATCAAAGATTCGGATATATAATGATAACGACCGTTAAAGACAAACAGACAAATGTAGAATATTTGATTGTTAGTAAAAGTGACGGTATTGCAATTACTCCAATACTTACGGGATCGTCCGTGGTGGACGAATGAGCGGAGTTAGCGGGTTTTCATTTACTCGATCATCGTTAACTCCGCTTTTAAAAAAGTATTTATTTTTTAATATGTTCACTCGTGCGTTGGAACATAAATTTGTAGATGTTGAATTAACTGAAGCATTGAATGAGTTGGATACTAAATTCGATCAGAAAGATGCTCATATCGCAGAGTTGGAGAAGGATTTAGCTTTTGCTATAGATGCGCTTAGAAATCTTACTCATGATGTTATACATGCACATCCTTTGCGAAAAGCTTTGACTAAAGCGTGTGATATTCGTGAACAATATTTGCAGAAACGGAGTAAATAATGGCTAAACCTGTGAATCGTACTCTTGAAGAAAAATTTGATGAGTCTGAACGGAAACGAAAGAAGTCTGAAGGCAAAGTCACTGATTTAAGTACAACGATTATCGGTCAATTATCTCGTGAGAGAAGTGATGACATCAAGATCAAATTACTTTGTAAGCGATTAGCTGATAAAGAAAGGTTGTTTGCGGATTTATTGCGTATTGTAGCAACAGAAAATATGGAAGCAGCTATAGCTTTCATTTCAGTTGATCTCGAATCGTATGTAGCCAGAGAAGGCACTCCTGCTTTAGACAAAGAAATACTTAAAATAAAACAACAGATTTCACTTATTGTTTCAACAATAAGAGACGAATCAGAAACATATAAGTCTTTTAGAACTACATTGTGTAACAAGATTATTGATCAGATCAATGGACTTATTTGATTTAAGGGAATAATTGTGGGAACGAATTACTATTTAACGGTAAATGAAGTATGTTCTGAATGTGGTCGTGGAGAAGAGCAAATCCATATTGGGAAATCTTCTGGTGGATGGCATTTTCTCATTCATGTAATTCCTGAACGTAAATTATATTTCCTTTCAGATTGGCAAAAATTTTGGAAGGGAAAACAAATTACTAATCAATATGGTACAAAACTTTCAAAAAAGCAAATGTTGGATAGAATTCGTAATCGGAAATATCACGGCACATTAGGTAATTTTCGATCTGAAGACGTATACCAACAAAATAATGCTGAATCTGGATTGAATGGATTGTTACGTCCTCAACTGGATGGAAATTATTGTATTGGGCATGGTGATGGGACTTGGGATTACATAACAGGAGATTTTTCATAAGGGGGTATATATGGAATATTCTCAGTATCAGATAAACAGCGATAAAGTTCGAAGAGAGCCTCGTTTCTATTGGGTAGAAAAAAATTTGGGACGGATATTTGTCCGGTTTGGGGGATTGTTATTGAGGACGGCTCTTATGATAAGCGGAAAATGGAGCGGTTGGTTAAAAGGCTTGAGAAAGAGGTAGAGGATGACTAAGCATTTATTTGGGGTGTTTACTTGCGGTGTTGTTGTTGCAAGTCTATTGGGAAACGGGATTTGCATATTAACTGCCTTTTTAGGTAGTTTAGTTTGCTTATTCTTTGGTTGGTATATAGGGTGGATTGCAAAAAAGTACGAGCATTATGCAACAGAATTTACTCGTGATTTAGGTGAACTCACCGAACAAGAATTGCTTGAAGCATTGCGTGAATTGTCAACATTGCTAATGACGCAAAAATTAAAGTAATTACAATCGCAAATATGTTCAAACAATTACGTGATGAATGATTTAGATGTTAAAACACACCTAACTAAATTTGCTTGTGGTATAGAGACTGTTGTACTCGCACCAACGACACCAAAATATTTATGTCAAGGCGATCAATTTGATACTTTATACGCCGCTAGATTGTGTACAGAAGATCAAAGTATCAAGATTTTTTTAGTTGATCATGATTTGCACGATCAGATTCAATATGTATTTGCGGGTATGCGGTCTTCGTTGGATAAAGAAGATGCAGTAGATCGAATAGAACAATTATTTGATCGGGTTACATTGGTTGTAGAAACAGTGGATTTATTAAATACGGGGTTACTTCAATGTAGTTGCTCATTAGTATTTGATCAAACTCTGAAAGCATTTTCTGAAGATGAGTTAATTCTTGCAATCAATCGATTATCGTATTTAGAAAATATTTTTATTTTTAATGATAGTTTAGGTATGGAGTTTTAAATTTATGAGCACAACTATAAATTCGGGCCAGCGCAAAATTGTTATTTGTGGAGATCCAAATTGGAAGGATGTTTCTCTGATCAATGCTATTTTGCGGATTATTGTCGATGATCCTACACAAACTGTTATCATCCATAGTGGATGTAAGGGGGTTGAAAAAATTGTAGGTAATTCAGCTAGAAAATTAGGATGCGGTGTTGTTCGTGTTTTAGCAGATTGGACATCTTACAGTCGATTTTCAGGACCGACTACTAATATTGCAATGTTACAACATAGTCCTGATTTTGTTATTGGTATTCATCCAGATCCTCAATCATCAAAAGATACAAAAGATATTTTGTTAAAAGCACAACGAGCAGGGATTCCTACGTATTTAATTCGGGGGGCCGAAGATTTAAATTCTTTCCCTACGATTTTTAATCGATTGTTACCGGAAAAATTGTAAAAATCTGTTATTATATAAGGGTATTTAGGGAGCGAGCTGCGACAACGGTTTGACCCTACGTCAACTGCCATGACCTCTCTAAATACATTTCCTATTCATAGTGTGTCTTAGAAGCAAAGGGCTGGCAGTTATTTTAATTGTCAGCCTTTTTCAATTGCCGTTATATTTTAAAAATATTTTGTGTATACTAATTGTAGGAGGATTAAAGTTGAATTGACTGCATATAATATTTAACCAAAAAATTAACTATTTGTTTAAAGGAGTAATAAGTTATATTATGTATGTGAAAATTGTTCACTATACGCATTTTATGAGCGTTTATTGTC
>SDBS01001656.1_pt1 | contig 22572 bp, 23 predicted proteins | sample 2277091 | NCBI WGS metagenome assembly SDBS01 (sample SAMN10404972, study PRJNA504765) | marine sediment metagenome | isolation source: marine sediment core GS10_PC15, 163 cmbsf | place: Arctic Ocean: Southern Knipovich Ridge | collected 2010
TCTCAGTTCGGGAGATTCCCCCGTGACCCCAAAAAGCTGATGTTTTGTGTGTGCATTAAAATTTAATCAATTGATTAAATTTTAACCCCCAAACCCAAACATGCTTACTTTTTCGTGTATACGTAAACTCCCTAGTTCTTACTCTAATTCTCTTTCGCTTACCTACCCTCACGTGCAAACCCCACACAAGCACACGCATTCTTAAAAAAGACCATAGCAGCTCACAAAATAATTTAAATAAAGTCCAGTTAAAATGACATGGTCTAATTTTTTTGGATAAATTTGTTAAATTCGTAATAGTAAGTAATCACTTAAGGTTAGGAGACTAATAGAGGTTCATTGTTGAAAACTAGCTTTTTTCTTGAAAACCAAGAGTAAAGATGTTTGGTGCTTTAGGTGTTTAGGATGTCGGGTCTGTCGGTTGCGATGCCGTCAACGCCTTTTTTCCTGTATTCAGCAACCTCTTCTTCGTTGTTGATGGTCCAGACGATCACCTTTAAGCCCTTCTCGTGAGCATTCTTGACGTTAGCGGAGTGAGTAAACCGATACAACGAAAGCAGATACTCGGCTTTCAGCTCCAAAGCTGCCTGTATGGGGTTCTTGTGTCTCACGTAAATCAATCCAGTCGCCACCTCACCATCCAACTCCCTAACCTTCCGGAGAGCATCTTCATGAAAAGAAACGATTACCACATTCTCAATCAGCCCTTTCTGGCGAATCAAACCTAAAACCTTCTCTTCGATACCAGTTTCCTTGAGCTCCACCAGAACCTTAACCCGCTTACCCACAGAATCCAGCACCTCTGTTAGGGTAGGTATCTTTTCGCCCTTCTCAGTAACGAACCGCTTAATCTCCTCCAAAGTAAAATCACTAACCGAGCCGCTGCCATCCGTGGTCTTGTTTACATCAACGTTGTGGATGACAACAATTTCGTTGTCCTTTGTTTTTCTGACATCCAGTTCCACTGCGTCAACCCCAAGCTCGATAGCTTTCTGGAAACTACGCAGGGTGTTCTCTGGCTCGTAAGCTCTAGCTCCCCTATGCCCAATCTTCAACAACCTATTCACAACCAAACTAGGATGCTATTATGTGCGGGAAACGTAAATGAAATTTGCTACGCTCCCAGATTTCCTGATTGATGCACTATCCCCAGCATTCAATTCAATGAAATCCTCGTTGTTGTCCGCCAAGAGCAATGCAGGTCCCCTAGTGACCGTTAAGTTTATGACTGAATCTTCGGGAACCACAAAACTCCTTACATTCCTGCTGTGCAGGTTGTTAAAGGAGACGCCGATGCCATTCTCGAAACTTTCGCCCCCTGTTGCTTTGTAGTATCCTGTGGAACCAAAGGATGTAGCAACGACAACTCCGTCGCCAATCAAGTCATCATACTCTTTTCCGTCAACAGAAAAAGAGAATCTCACCGCGTAGATCGGCAGCTTGAGGTGAACCTGAATCTCGTTTAATCCAACAAGCCTTTTGCCCTTAGCTTGCGTCTCCAACTTCATTTCGGTATGAATCTGGTAGTTGCCAGCCTTAATCCTAGACAGAAGCAGACTCAGGTCGTTCAGGTCATAATCATACATTCTGCAGGCTCTTGAAGTTTTGATGATAAGCTTCAGAATCCCCGGAAACTTTCTTTCACTAAACAGGACAGTGCCGTCTCCACCATAACAGACAATAAAATCAGGGTTCTCTTCAACAAGCTCGAAACCCTCCGCAGCCAAAACCTTTCTGACCTTCAAAGCGTCACGCCGAAAAACAACTAGAACCTTTTCCATCTTTTTTGGCGCCCTTGACAAGTTGCCAACCATGATTTACCAATCCGCCTTAACGGTTCTACACATAGAGACTAAAAAACTGTATGTACTCCGTAAAAATGTTTACGCACGTTTTAGTCCCTAAGGATTTCTGGCAGTCTCCTACGCAAAACTAGGGCGATGGGAATTCCTATCAAGCCGCCTATAGCGATTTGTGCTATGTTTGCCGGAATTTCCCCCAATGCTCCACCTAATCCCCACAGATATACCTCAACTAGGAAATAGCCGATAACCATCTCGGTTCCAGCCGCAACGACAGCAAGAACATCACGGTAAACGTTTTTCTTGTTTGTAATCAGGCTTGCAAGTAAACCCTCTAAACCTTTGATGACCAACGTTGGAATCGCAAATAAGGGGAATCCTATGATATCTGCTATTGCTGAACCTAATCCTCCTGCAACACCGCCGATAAGCGGGTTGAAAGTTAGCGCGGCGACAAAAATCATGACGTCCCCCACATTGAAGTATCCGCCCATAGGATTGGGAATACGAACGATTAAAGTGCCCACCGCGACCAGCGCTGACATAATTGCCATCAGAGAAAGTTGGATTACGGCTTTTTGTTTCTTGACCATCTGGACTCACTCAGACAATATAGTTACAAGGGCATCATTAAAAAGTTGATTCTAAATGCTTGATTAGAAACTGGTGACTCCCCTTTTCTCTGAATAATCAAACCATTTCCAGAGTTCCTTAATCACATTCTCAGAACAGCCCCGCTTTTTCAACAGAATTTCAAAAGATTGGTCTACTTTCATCCTGGAACTCTTCTCTCACGTTTTTGTGCATAAGATAATTAAAATGTTCTGAATTCTGAATCCGTTTTTGTAGACAGGAACAACAGAAATACAGTTGCCTACTCAAATTGCCGCCCAATGTTAGCCTGCGACGCATATTTCCTAATTATTCAACAAGGAGAATCCGTTGCGGGGCACCATGAATCAGGTTAACGGTCTCCATTTCTCAAGAAAGTTTTGTGCTGTTGTTCTCAGTTTTTCCCGTGGACTATCAAGACATGCTTTGACAAAGGAGATCACTCTTTCTTTCTGGTCGATTCTGTCAAAAAACAGGTCCAACGATTTGATTGTTTGTTGAGCTATGACTCTTTTACATTCTTCTGTTAAATGAGGACTTGTGGAAATGTCCTTAACTTTCAGCAGTTCATCCGTGATTTTAGGTATGAGATAGGGTTTTGTATGGGCAATTTTGCCTGAATTGCCGACAACATTAGCCACCGTGACCATGTAGTCGTTATCTAAAAAGCTGTAATACTTGCCGAAAATGGCATCAAACTTCTTGTCTGCGTCAACTCGGGCTAGATTCGCAATTATAGCCAAAGCATTCCAAGTTAGGATTCTGTATTTACTATCTAACAAATCAATGAACGAATCCAAGTGGGGATACAGTTTCTCCGGATGTTCTTCGCTTAAATCCATCAACACTTTTGCGCAGCCGTACCTAACAGCAGGCTTTGAAGAATCAACACCACTAAGCAGCAAAGGAATCATGCTAAAATCTTGCTTAACCCTATTGAGTAGCTCTTCCTTTGTCATTGTCTTGTCCACAAGAGCCTGAGCTAACTCAGAAAAATCATCCGTTCTACCCATATCCCCTTCCTCCTATTTGTTGGAGTTCTATAAACGAATGGAACAGAGTGAAAATGTGTATATAACAATTTCAGCCAAGAAACGGTTGTTGAACGATTGTTTCATTGGCTGAACTTATTATCAACGTTGAATTTTCGTTCCATTGTATCGAAATGTACCTTCCATATGCAGACCAGTAGCTGCAATTATGTTTCTCCGCTGATGATTTATACATCAGATTTTGAAAGGCTAGGTAAAATTCATTAGCATCGTCCTTGGAGTCCCAAACAATGTTCCACGTGAAAAGGAAATTATCATCTCTTTCGTAGTAAGTGAAATTGTCTCCGCCCCAGCCTTCCGCCGCCGTCTCAGCTTCGGTTTCGGAAATCCACTTATCTAACATAACAAAGATGAAGTATTCTCCGAATCGTTCCGTTTTTGTTAGATTCCAATCGCCAGTTACTGAAGCCGCTTCAACAGTTAGTGCATCCTCTTGGGCGAAGTATTTTTCGGGGTGCATTATCTGCTCAGTCGTGGTGGGCGGATTCGCATACGCTTCGTCAACAGCGTCCCAGCCGCCCTGCTTATACAAGGCTTCAACAAATTTCACGCCATAACGGTACGGAAACCTGTTAAGGTCATCAATTGTAGGCGGAAGGCTTGGTTGAACCTCATCCGAGAACATAAGCACTAATGGTACAGAAAGGCTTGTTTCACCATCAGCAGTTACCGACAAAGAAGCAGGTATAACTCCGTGGTTTTTGAAGGTGTCAGCCATGAAAGTGGCGTCTCCCTCCTTCAGAGAAGTTAGGGCTTTGGCTCCATCAAATGTTGTTCTCTCGGGAAGAGAATAGCTCTCTTGCATAATATGGGTTAACTCATGAACAAAAGTTGATTTCGCCTTAAACTCGTTAGTTACATCAAACTTTTCTTCAACAACATAGATTTTGCCCTGCCATTTCGCAGCATGAAAACTTCCAGTCCACTCTAACTTAACATCATACAGGCTAACACCCTGAGAAATCATGAATAATGCCTTGTAGATGTTTTCTTCTATACATATTTCATCAAAGTCTGCGTATGCTTTGCCCCAGTTTTCGATCACCCAGCTTTGGTTAACCACTTCAAGAGTTACTTCCCTAACAGAAACACCTCTAATATCCTCGAATTCTTCTCTCGCGTCACTCAAGAGCTGCTCAGCTAAAGCCTTGTATTCTTCACCTTGAGGACGCTCGTTGCTCAACAGCAGCCTTACGCTGAATACGCTTACGAGCAGAATCACAACGAGGCAAACAAGAAAAACCGTTTTTTTCTTTTCCAGATTCAACGCCTCTCCTACTAATACAAAATGAATGCTTCTATCTAAACTTTAAATTTTCTAAGTTGTCTTGCTGTGAAGACAGCCGGATTCCCTATTGATTTTTCTAAGAAAAAATTCGCTGAATAATATATTAATGGATTTTGGGACAATTGCAGGTCTCAACTACGCTCTAATCCTGTTTGGACTTGAACTTTCTGCAAATATTGGTCTCGGAGATCGTCTGCTTAACAATAATGCAATATGGTTTACCTCTCCGATTCTTGAAGTGTACACAGTTTCTACAAACCCTCTCAACAGCCATTAAAACTACCTCCTCATCTATTTCCAATGGTTCATATATTGTGGTCATTAGTTTATTAAGCCTTCAAACGATAGTGCGCGCAAAGGAACATGAAGAGAATCATGAGCGTTCCAGTTCACACTAATACGAAAAGGAGAAAGGATAGTCAACGCAGTTCGAAATTCAAGTTTATTTTCGGCTTTCTTCTAGGAAGGATCCAGCCAGCACAAGTGCGATGAGTCCAACAACCAGCTTGACAGCTGGAAGTGAGAGTAGTTCCTCTTCTAAACCGCCAGTTAACCCAAGAACTCCGTCAGCAAGTAATAGAGCAGCCAACACTATGACTATTATTCCTTGGACAATTTTTGCATAGTTCATGTGGCATTTTTTGACATAAGAGCCTATTAATATTTGGGGTTGCTGCCACAGGCATTAAATTTTTACCTTTTTTTGCGCGCATGTGTGTATAAGAGGGGTCTAAACGTAAACGCATATTTTGGCAAACAGAGAAGAATCACTCAAAATACATCGATGACATTGTGGGACTTTCCTGCATATGCGGTAACGTTCATCTGGGGTCATTAACTCCAAGGAAGACTGGATTCAAAGCAAAAGCGGGTTAAAGAATTATTCTGTGTTTATGTTGTGGAGCTGGGGATGGGAATTGAACCCATATAGAGTGAGTCTGCAGCCCACCGCCTGAACCATTCAGCCACCCCAGCAACCTAACTTTTATTGTACAAAAACTAATAACATTATCGATGTTCAAATCAATAGGCGACTAACAGTTACTGTTTCGGCAGGATGCAAGTTCTGCTTGTTTACGCTTATAGATATTTTTCAGGGTTCTCTTCAAAGACTACTTTACATCCGGGAGCACAGAAATAGTATGTCTTGCCCTTGTAAACCGTTTTGAACTTCGCCGTTTTCTCGTCCACTATCATCTTACAAACTGGATCAACAGCCAATCATTTTCACCTCCATTCAATTCCATCTCTTAGTTCTGGCTTTCCAATTTTGGTTTAAACCTCTTCAAAAGCGAGGCATTCATAACCACAGACACTGAACTGGTAGCCATTGCCGCAGCCGCAAAGATGGGGTTCAGCAATATGCCCATGAAGGGGTAGAGGATACCCGCTGCTACTGGGATAAGGGCGATGTTGTAGGCGAATGCCCAAAACAGACCCTGCTTAATCTTATTCATTGTAGCTCTGCTAAGCTGTATGCTAATTACTACATCTCGCAGGTCGTTTTTGACCAGCACAATGTCACCCGTCTCCATGGCTACATCGGTTCCACTTCCAACAGCTATACCAATGTTTGCCTGCGCCAAGGCTGGAGCATCATTAATGCCATCCCCCACCATAGCCACTATCTTGCCTTCATCCTGCAACCGCTTAATCTCTGATGCTTTGTCTCCCGGAAGCACCTCCGCTAATATTCTATCCACGCCCACTTGCCGTGCAATAGCCTTCGCGGTTCTTTCATTGTCTCCAGTAAGCATAATTACCTCAAGACCCATCCGCTGGAGAGTCTTCACAGCATCCACAGAATACTCCATCAAAGTATCAGCCACAGCAATCAAACCAGCAGCCTCACCATCTACTGCTACAAGCATAGCAGTCTTCCCATCCTCCTCCAACTCCATCATCTTCTTCTCAAGATGCCCAATGTTTACGTTGTTTTGTTCCATCAACTTCCGGTTACCCAGCAAGACTGACTTTCCATTATACTTCACTTCCACGCCGTATCCAGGTATGGCATTAAAGAACTCAGAATCAACAACCTCAAGGTGCCTCTCCTTTGCCCTCCTCATTATAGCTTCTCCGAGAGGATGCTCCGAGTTCTTCTCTGCAATCGCAGCAAACTGTAACAGATCCTCTTCACCAAACTTTTTGGCTTTCTTTGCAGCTGATGGCGTTCCAGTTAAGGACAGAGCAGGGATGATGTCCGTGACTTCCGGCTCTCCTTTAGTCAGTGTTCCGGTCTTGTCGAATACTACAACCTGAAGTTTGTGAGCTGTTTCTAGCGCTTCTCCGCTCTTGATTAAGACTCCATTTTCTGCCCCCTTTCCTACACCCACCATGATGGCGGTGGGAGTAGCTAAGCCCATGGCACAGGGACATGCAATGATCAGAACTGCGATGAAGATGGTGAGAGCGAATGTGAAATCCCTTAGCAGATACCAGACAAGAAACGCTGCTGTTGCAGTTATCAGAACAGCTGGAACAAAGTAGCTGCTCACAATATCCACCAGCCTTTGGATGGGCGCCTTGGAACCCAATGCGTTCTCAACCAGTTTAATAATCTGGGCTAATACTGTGTCGGCGCCGACCTTTGTTGCCTTGAACTTCAGCATCCCAGTTTTGTTTATGGTTGCCCCCACAACCGAGTCGCCTATCTTCTTTTCGACAGGTATGCTTTCGCCTGTTATCACTTTTTCATCAACTCCAGAGTAGCCGTCGGTCACCACGCCGTCAACGGGTATCTTCTCTCCGGGTCTAACAACTACAATGTCGCCGACCTGAACGTCTTCAACTGGAATCTCCATTTCGTTGCCGTCTCGTATAACATGGGCTGTTTTGGCTTGAAGTCCCATGAGTTTTCGTATAGCCGCGGATGTTCTGCCCTTGGCTGTAGCCTCGAGCAGTTTGCCTAGAATGAGGAATGTCATGAGGGACACCGCGGTGGTGTAATACAGTTCTTCTACGCCCGAAAATGTGACGTAGACGCTGTAGAAGTACGCGGCTGAGGTACCTATTGCAACTAGCACGTCCATGTTTGGGTTTTTGTTCCTTAGCGCCTTGTATGCGCCTACAAAGAAGTCATGTCCAACAATGAAGTGAACGGGCGTGGATAAAACAAAAAGCAGTAACGGAATAAAATTATCTACAGGTAAGGTGGGCAGAGTGAATGGTAGAAAGCGCGAGTTGCTGTAGATTACTACGGGTATGGTTACTGCCGCGGAGAAAGCTAACTTGTACTTCAGTGAACGTATTTCTCGGTCTCTTTCCTTTTGTTCTGCGTCCTCCACACCCCCTTCAGGTTCAATGACGTCGTATCCTACGTCCCGTATGACTTTCTTGATTCCCTCTAAACTAATCTGCGCTGAATTATATTCTATATTCGCCGTTTCTAGTGCAAGGTTTACAGTGACACGGTATATGCCCTCTTTTCCGTTTAGGACTTTTTCGATAGTTTGTGCGCAGGTGGCACAGGTCATTCCAGTGATTTTCAGAGTAACGTTCTGATGAATTACCTTGTAGCCTACTTCTGCGATGGCGTCCTCGATGGCTTTCTGGTCAACCAAGTTGGGGTCGTAATCTATGATTGCCTTCTCTGCCGCAAAATTGATTGTTGCATAAATTATTCCCTTTAACTTGGGCAACCGTTTTTCTATGGTCTGGGCACAGGTAACGCAACTCATTCCCCCAATGTCTAGAACAATCCGTTTTTTCTCTTCTTCAACCATATTTTTTATGCCCTTCTCATTTACGACAATGCCTCTAGCAGAGCATCAAAGTTTATTGTTTGATTTCCAGTTGAACGATAACCAGTTACATGAATTTGCTTGGCACAATATTCTATAGTATTGGATGTTTTCGAAAATATTTAACTATTACTTTTTGAGACACACATCTCCAAAAAGATAACATGCTATCTACCTTCGGTTCAATGAACATGAAACCATAATGTTTTAATGACGCCCATCAACTGAAAATCTAAAGACGAAATTACGTTTTTGGAGGTGACCGTCTCAATGGAAGATAAAGAGCTTGAAAAATTAAAAGAAGAAAAGATAAAGAAAATGTTGGACCAAGCTAAGGCAGGTGTAGTTAAATTGGATTCCTCATCTTTTGACAACTTCCTAAACACTGACCTACCCGTTCTGGTTGACTTCTGGGCTGACTGGTGCATGCCCTGCAGAATGATGGCTCCCGTAATGGAGGAACTTGCGCAAGCATACACAGAAAGAGCCCTGTTCGGAAAAGTCAACGTGGACGAGAATCCTCAGATTGCAAGCCGTTATGGAATCATGAGCATACCCCACTTCCTAATATTCAAAAACGGTACCCGTGTCGAGAAGATAGTTGGTGCCGTGGGTCGTGACCCTCTAGAAAATGCCCTGAAGAAGTATCTCTAAAAACTATTGCATAATCGCCAACAGAAATTGGCAGATGCCAGAATAGGGAATGAGTCTCCTTGCCATCTAGAGTCCTCAAAGAAGATGATTCAAAGAAAAAAGTGGGGTTTATCGTTAATCCCATCGCGGGCATGGGAGGAGCAGTTGGGCTAAAGGGCACAGATGGAAAAGAAATCCTAGAAAAAGCTGTTACTCTTGGGGCAACGCCAGTGGCTCCAGCACGGGCAGAAACTTTTCTCTCCGAATTAAAGACGAGTAAGGAGGATATGCGTCTCATGGTCGGAGCAGGAAGTATGGGAGAAGACGAGACACGAAACCACAATTTTGACTACAAAGTTTTTGGCGAACAAAAAAAGGATACCTGCCCTGAAGACACAGTGGAGATTGCAAAACGAATCGCAGAAGAGGGCGTTGATCTTCTCATTTTCTGTGGTGGAGATGGCACAGCCCGAGACGTTTTGAACGCTGTTGACGCCCGTCTTCCTGTTTTGGGCGTTCCAACTGGAGTTAAGATGCACAGTGCAGTTTTTGCTGTTGATCCCAAAGCCGCGGCAAGGATTGCCTTACGCTTTCTGAGGAAGCAACTGCCATTGTGGGAAGCAGAAGTGATGGACATAGATGAAGAGGCTTTCCGGCAGGGCAGAGTATCTGCGAGACTTCACGGTTACTTGCTTAGTCCCTATGAGCCAAGTTTGATTCAGGGAGCCAAGATGGCGTCTCCTATGACGGAGAGTGAGTTGCGTAACCAAGCGGCGATAGCCATCTACGTCACAGAAAGCATGAAAGAAGATGTTGTTTATGTTGTTTCTGCGGGAACAACCACCCGCACAATAGGAGACTTGTTGGATGAGAAGAAGACGCTCCTTGGAGTTGACCTCTTCTGCAACAAGAAACTGATAGCCAAGGACGTGAACGAGAAGCAGATTCTAGAGGCGATTAAGGATAAAAAGGCTCAGATTATTGTTACTCCGATAGGTGGTCAGGGCTTCATTTTTGGTAGAGGAAACCAGCAGATAAGCCCAGATGTAATCAGGAAAGTAGGCAAAAACAACATAATTGTTGTTGCGACAGAGAATAAGATGAAAAACCTGAAAAGATTGAAAGTTGACACTGGCGACACGGAACTGGATACAGCTTTTCATGGCACAATAAAAGTTGTGACTGACTACAAAGTGGAGCAGACAGTGCTAATTGAATAACTATAAATTATGTGAAGCAACTTATTTTTCGTAAGAATTGGTGGAAGTGACAGCTAGATGAAGAGACTTGTTACTATGGGTAGAGGCGGCAGCGGAAAAACAGCCTTTGTTGCTCTCATGACCAAATACTTCATCGAAAAAGGTGAGACTCCCATACTTCTTATCGACGCGGATCCAGATCAGAACCTGTCAGAGATGCTTGGAGTCGACCTCAAAGAAGAGGGAATAAAAACTGTCTCCGAGTTGCTGGTTGAAACATTCTTGGAAGGAGGAGGCACCACGGTTGGGGTTCCCCCATCAAAGAGGATTGAAAGCAAAATCTGGGAACTTGGACTCTACGAAGGAGAAAACTTCGACTTCATGGCTATCGGAACAAAATTCATTGAAGGCTGTTACTGTCTTCCCAACAATGCCCTGAAGAACGCCTTAGAAGGGTTAACGAAATCCTACACGTATGTGCTTATTGATTCTCCGGGTGGACTGGAACACCTAAACAGACGAATCGCATCTAAGGTCGACGACATATTCGACATTATTGATCCCTCCCAGAAATCATTCCATCACGTAGAAAGAGCCTACAAAGTAGCCAAGGAAGTAAAGATAGACTTCAACAACTTCTACGTGGTCGGAGGCAACAGGGTTCCAGAAGAACTGGAATCAGAAGTTGGAAAAAGAACAAAACTGGAATACTTGGGAAAAATCAGCTACGACAAAGAAGTAGAAAACTACGTTCTTTACGGGAAGCCCCTACTCGACCTACCAGAAACATCACTCGCCTACAATTCAGTGAAGAAGATACTACAGAAGGCAGGATATTAGGAGACTAATAAAAGAAGATTGTTGAAAAACAGCTTTTTTCAGAAAATTCGCTCCATAAGCCTCTGCTTTTTTTAAATGCTCAGCAGAGGACCATCGAAGATTTGGCCACAAATTTTTGGTCAAGAAACCTTGACTAAATGAATTATTTAGCTAGTCAAGAAACCTTTACAAAAAATCTTTTATTTTATGTTCACCAAATAATGAATTGTTGGAGAATCCAACATGAACAAATATGCATTAACGCTGCCTTTAGTGATACTATCAGTTTTCTTGGGCTATTTTGGTTCAAGTCTAAAAATGGAACACCTTTATGCAATAGCCACTGTAACAGCGGTTTTTGTAGCAATAGCGGGATACTCGCTTTTCTTTAAACGTCTCTGGAAATCCAAACAAGGTGACACCATAGTAAGTAGAAAGACAATAAATGAATGAGAAAACACTACTTGCTCTAGCCGAGCTCACGTTCACCATAACAGTCTACAAACGAAGACTGCAAAAAAGATAAAAATGAACCTCATCGAATAAGAGGCATCGGTGGGTCTTATGAAAGAGTGGCAGGTCACGCTTGGTGGAGCACTTGTTATGTTCATAGCGGGAATTGGCATGTTTCTGTGGGCAAACAGCCTAGAGATTCCAACAACGTTTCTTGGATACAATGAGTATATTCTAGTATCTAACCAGTATTTTTCAACATCCCAAGCAGGTGCACTCTTTACAGGGTTCGGTGGAGGATTATTAATTTGTACCCTCCTGATTTACCAGCTAGAAAAAAAGCTGGAATCCAAACAAAAAAGGCACGTTTAATCAAAAATTCTTACGTATAATCACGTAAAAAATAGAAGGCTTAGGCTAGAAGACACACAAACATCTAACGGTAAGCCACAAGAAAGTTTAAACATTTATTGTTTAATATGCCCTTTGAGGTGAATGGCTTGGAAGCTTCGGAAGCCTCAAAAAATGCGCTAGAAAACGTTCTTGAAGCCAGCAGCGACGAAAGAATACTAATAGTCTGCGATGAAACAAAAACTGAGGTGGGAGAAGCCTTCGCATGTGGTGCTTTAGCTCTTGGATTATGGACAAGACTAGTAATTCTCCAAAAACAAGAAGAACCACGAACAGAAATTCCAGAACAGCTCCAGAAGATTCTAGCCCAGAAACCAGACATTTACATTAACCTGCTACGGGGTAACCGCGAAGAGACGCCATTCAGGATAAAACTCATAAAAACGGAAACGCACGATCACAAGGCGCGTCTTGGACACTGCCCCGGAGTAACATTAGACATGCTCACTGAAGGCGCCTTAGCTCTAGCACCAGAAGAGCATAAGAGCATGCAAGGTCACGCGGATAGGCTCATGCATGACCTAGAAGATACAGTGATAGTGGAGATTCGTAATCCTGCGGGAACAAACTTGACGTTGCTCACACATGACCGGAAATTTTTCACTGACACAAAGCTGGACTGGAAGACAATGAAATGGATGAACCTTCCCACGGGCGAAGTCATCGTTGCGCCTGTTGAGGATTCGTTGAATGGAAAACTTGTGTGCGACATGGCGATTGGCGGAATTGGCAAACTAAGAAAACCCGTGGAAGTGACAACAAAAAATGGCAGAGTGGAGAACGTGTCCTCGCAAGACAAAGACCACCTGCGCAGAGTCAAAGAAACGTTTGCGACTGATGACTGGTCAGATGTTGTGGGAGAGTTCGCCTTCGGAATCAACCCTAAAGCAAGGTTTGTAGGCGAGTTTCTTGAGGCAGAGAAAATGTGGGGAACAGTTCATGTGGCTTTTGGGGCTAACACGGATATGCCTGGAGGCAAAAACTCGTCAAAGAATCACATGGACCTGCTTATCTCCGATCCCACAGTAAAGGTAACCAACAAAGAGGGAGAAACAGTTACGATACTAGAAAAAGGCTGTTTTCAGGTCTGATTTGTATATAGCTATTCTGCAGGTTCAGCTATATGTAACCATTTGGTTGGTTACTAGAGAAAGAAAAAATAGCACCTAAGAGATACAGAAAGACATTACAAAACAGTTGTAACCGAACTAACTTACGGCAGGAGAAGGACTGTGGATGAATAAATGAAGTACTTACTTATTGTGGGAGATGGGATGGCTGATTATCCTGTTCCCGAATTAGATAACAAGACGCCTCTGCAAGCTGCAAACAAGCCAAACATGGACATGATCGCAGCTAAAGGATGCAGTGGACTCCTCAAAACAGTTCCAGAGGGGTTGACACCAGATTCAGGCACAGCAATCATTTCAGTTCTCGGTTACGACCCCACAAGATATTACAGTGGAAGAGGACCATTCGAAGCCGCTGCCAGAAATATTAAGCTAGACGAAAATGACGTAGCGTACAGATGCAACCTCATCACAGAAAAGGATGGAATATTGGTTGATTATTCTGCTGATCATATAACAAACAGCGAATCTGCTGAATTAATAGATTCGGTGAAAGAGAGCCTAGAAAATCGGGGTGAAGTTGAATTCTTTGCTGGTTTAGGCTACAGGCATTTCTTGATTTTAAGAAACTACATGCACAAAGAAATTATCGAGTGTACGCCACCCCACGATGCTAGGGGAGTTGAAATCTCAAAGGTTTTGCCACAAGCCAAAACTGAAGAAACAAAGAGCACTGTTGATTTGCTGAATAGGCTGATTCTTGATTCCAAGAAGGTTCTGGAAAACCACCCCGTTAATGTTGCTAGAAAAAAAGTGGGCAAAAGATCCGGAAACATGATTTGGCCTTGGGGTGGCGGCAGAAAACCAGTCATGCCCACATTCAAAGAAAAGTATGGGGTAGATGCAGCGGTTATCTCTGCTGTTGACTTGGTTAAAGGAATAGGAGTTTACGCTGGAATGAAAATTGTTGATGTACCTGGTGCCACGGGCTTGTATGATACGAACTATGAAGGCAAGGCAGAATATGCGCTCAAGGCTCTTGAAAACAGCGACATGGTTTTTGTTCATGTTGAGGCGCCGGATGAGGCAGGGCATTGTCGAGATTACGAGCTGAAGGTGAAAACAATAGAGGACTTGGATAAGCGGCTTCTTGGAAGGTTACTGGATGGACTGAAGGAAGAGTGTGTTATTGCGGTTTTGCCTGATCACCCGACACCCATCAAGATTGGCACGCATACAAAAGACCCTGTGCCATTCGCAATTTACTCTCCATCGATTAAAGCTGATGGAGCGAAACAGTTTGATGAATACTCTGCCAAGAATGGTGAGTATGGTTTGATAGAGGGAGAAGCGTTTATGTCGCTTTTTCTCAGAAAAGGCGTTGTCTAATAACCTCATCACTAATCTAGAGGATATAGTTGCTGAGAGAATCTTGAACATGCCTGTTGTGTTTACTCGATGTACCTTGACAGCACCTTAGAGACGGACTTCACGGTTGCCTGCAACCCCTTAACGACGATAATCATCTCGTTTTTTGTTTTCGCAGACACCTTCTTCTGCTTCAGCAAATCCACAATTTTGGCGGTTTCCACAAAAATTTGATACTGATGAGAATCTATTTGCTCAGCCCAGTGTTTGAAGGCATCCCTGAACTCCAGGTCCCCTGAATCACTCATTGCCGCAGCACCGTTTTGGACTTATAGCTTACAGCCTAATTAAACAATCGTGACCAAAAACAGGTTTTCCTAGGTGCTGAAGTTGAGTGGTAAGCCAATTTATTCAATGACTTTCTGTCATGTTTAACCAACTTTTTTAACATTTCAGGACACCATAAACAAAGGAATCCCGACCAGAGCACCAAACATTTATCTTCTTACTTTTCCAGAAAAAGGCTGTTTTCAACAATCAGCTGTTATTAGTCTCCTAATATGAATGCTGGTTTTCTTTTTGAAGTGCGGTTATTATTTATAAATCGTAACTGTAATAGAGAAGATTCAACATACAAGCGTAAACATACCCTAAGAGTGAACAAAACATGAGGATAATCTTGGTGGGATGGGGAGTAGTCGGACAAAGCTTCGCCCAAATCATCACACACAGAAAGAAGGAGCTAGCCAAAAAGTACGGATTCCGCCCCAGAATCGTAGCCATAGTCGACAAGAAAGGAGCAGCCATAAACCCGAAGGGGCTAGACCTAGAGCATATGCTAGCTCTGAAAAAAGAAAAAGGAACAGTATCAGCAAGCAGCCAATATGGACGTCCCGGCATGTCAGCACTAGAAGCTATAGAGTCCGTTGAGGCTGAAGCCATGGTTGAAGTGACACCCACAAACATCGAAGACGGAGAACCCTGCTTATCCTACATCAAAACAGCATTCAAAACAGGAAAACATGTAGTCACAACAAACAAGGGACCATTAGCCTTGGCTCTGCCAGCATTGACAGAGTTGGCAGACTACAACAAAGTTTACTTACGATTCAGCGGAACAGTGGGCGCAGGAACTCCTGTTCTTGAATTCGCCAAGAAATGCCTCCAAGGCGACAAGATAGTTTCCATTAGGGGAATATTGAATGGAACCACAAACTATATTCTTTCAGAGATGGATGAGAAGCACATCACATTCGATGAAGCCCTTGAAGCTGCCCAAAAACTTGGATACGCCGAAGCTGACCCCACCATGGACGTTGACGGATTCGACGCAGCCGCCAAACTGGTCATAATGGCAAACTGGATAATGGACAAGAAAGTCACCCTGAAAGACGTTAAAGTCAAGGGCATCCGCAACGTATCATCGCAAATCATAGAGGATGCAGCCAAGAAAGGCTCCACAATAAAACTCATAGGCTCCATCGGAGAAACCCTAAAAGTGGAACCCACCCAAATATCCAAACATGATCCCCTAGCTGTGGACGGAGCCCTCAACGCCGTAACATTTGTCTCAGAATCTGCGGGCGAACAGACCATTATTGGGATGGGGGCAGGTGGAATGGAAACCGCCAGCGCAGTATTACGGGATCTACTGGACATAAAACAGAACATATCAACTAAGATGATGTTATAAAGTGAGGAAGAAGACTTGAAGAAGATAGTTATGAAGTTCGGAGGCACATCTGTGGCGAATGGCAAAAAAATTCGCCACGTAGCCAACCTCATAGCAGACAACAGGAATGAAGATTGTGAGGTTGTTGTTGTAGTTTCAGCCTTGGAAGGAGTTACAAACCAGCTTATCCAAGCGGCAGAGGAAGCAAAAAAGGGAAACCGTGAATACATTCACAAGTTCAAACAGGAAATACTTGAAAGACACTTGACTACAGCCAAAGAAGCCATTGAAGATAAGCAGTTAGAGGCAGAGGCTAAGCAGGTTCTTATTGCGAGGGTATGCGAGCTTGAGCGGGTCCTGAAAGGAATTGTGTACGTCAACGAACTAAGCCCAAAATCGAAGGACAATGTTATTTCTTTTGGGGAAAGATTGTCTGCGCCCATCGTCAGCGGAGCCCTCAAAGACCTTGGACTTTTATCTGTGCATCTTACTGGAGGAGAAGCAGGAATAGTGACAGACTCCAATTTTGGGGAAGCTGGTCTTCTCATGAACTTTACAAGATTTCAGCTCAAAAAGAACCTTGAGCCTCTGCTGAACAAAGGAACAGTTCCGGTATTAACTGGTTTTATTGCGGCAACTCAGGACGGAGAAACCACAACATTGGGCAGAGGAGGGTCAGACTACACCGCCACGATCGTGGGAGCCGCGTTAGATGCTGACGAGGTTTGGATATGGACCGACGTTGATGGGTTGATGACTTCTGACCCAAAAATTGTTCCCCAAGCGAAGACGATTCCTGAACTGTCCTTCCAAGAAGCAACAGAATTAACGATCTTCGGAGCCAAGGCTATGCATCCCCGAGCGTTGGAGCCAGCCCGAAAAGAGGGAATACCCGTTAGAATCAGAAACGTTTTCAGCCCAGACAATCCCGGAACCCTAATAGTGAAAGACCAAAAAGTCAAGACAAAAAATGGTGTGAAAGCCGTAACCATAGTCAAGAACGTTGCAGTGATAACTGTCAGCGGAGCAGGCATGGTTGGCGCGCCCGGAACAGCCGCAAAAGTTTTCGAGATACTTGGAAGAGAAAACATCAACATCCTGATGATCTCTCAGAGCGTCTCAGAGGCAAACATTTCATTGGTAATTCAACGAAACCTGCTGGAGAGGGCAGTTAACACGCTGGAGATAGCTCTGTTGGGCAGGGACTTTATTCGCGAAATCATGGCTGAAGACGACGTGTGTGTAGTTGCGGTTTTGGGGGCGGGAATGAAAGGAATCCCTGGAGTGGCTTCAAGGATATTTTCAGCCGTAGCGCGGGAAGGAATAAACGTTCGCATGATCGCTCAGGGCTCATCTGAACTTAACGTCTCTTTTGTAGTCAAAGAAAAAAATGGAAAAGAGACCGTTCGCGCAATCCACAAGGAGTTCAGGTTAAGCGAAAAATAGTATGTAACTTTCTTGTGCTCCGGAAAATAAGTTCCCCTTTTTCTAGGGTCGTTGCGCATCAGCGCTAAAGGGTAAGGTTTTAAACTTTCATGTTAGATGTTGTAGTATGTGATGAAGGACACCATTCTGAGCTCTCGTGATGATGAGATGGAGCGACTCTGAAACAGCTTTACGGTTCTTGCCCAAGAATTGGTCAAGGACCACTGGACGCTTGAATCTGGCACAGCGTTACGGAACCAGAAAAGCGGATGAAAGCAAAAGCAAAAACAACCAAAACTTCTACAAAGAAATGTTTTGTTATTTATTTTTCAGAGTGGTGAGTTCCACTTTATTCTTGATTATACACGTTTTAAATCTCCGTAAAATATCCATCCCCAATATATTAGGTGTATACCGCATCATCTTTTCTCGTTCTTCACCCTGTAAATTTGGAGGTATACACACTATCATAAAACATCCACATCTAAGTTATACTCGTTGTCATTGGTACCAAAAGTTAATGTCACTTGCCGATTAATCATCCTGTTTCTAAATAATCCTCCAAAACCTACTGCTTCGCTTTTATTATAGGGAAGTGAATAACAATCAATCCCCATGATTGTAGCCTCTTTTTCGCTTAGTGCTGAATAAACTGCCCCCGTGTCAATAACAAAATCAACAATTTTACTTACTTTAAGCGCTTTACATTCAAAAAAAGCAGAAATTCTTGGTTGTCGATTAATCACTAAACCATTGAACTTTAATGTAATACACCAGCATTAATAAATACTAGAAAAACATTGCAACTGGTTCTGCTTGTATATACTCAACCAAGATTTTGTTCGAGTCACTTTTCTTGATGGCTATCAATATTTCATCGAAACTACTTGCACTTTTAATGACTTTCCGATTTTCTATAACAACCCAACTGTTGTTATAATCACGTTTCAAATTGTCATAGTTTTCTTGCAACCACTCAGCATTTTGCCTAGAAAACTTAAACAAGTCTTTTCTTTCCATAGGTTTCACCATTTGGAGTATACACACTGGAGATAAATCTACGCATATATCTGATATATATACGTAACTCAAATCTGTTTTGGTATGCTTGTACTATATTATTTTTCTGAATATAAAATCTATATTTAGCTACCTCACCATAGGCTCCGTGAAACTGGCATCCGACGATTTTTTACAGAAAGAAAATCAGACAAGGACTTTACAGAACCGAGGAAAATAATCTTTAATAATAGCTACAATGATGGTAAACATAAAACTTTAAGAATAACACTTTAGAATAACATGGAAGGAAATCGATCACCATGACCAGACACCACGGCATGACAAAAAAGACCGCCAAAAAGAAACAGAAGAGAACAAAGAAGAAGAGACAGAGAAGACGGCAGAAATCAAAGTAAGCCTACGAATGGTCAACCAAAAATTAGCTTGATTTAAGCTAGATTTCAGATTTTCAGGATTAAAGATTATCTTTAGTGGAAAGGCTGTTCTCAAGATAAACGAGTTTTTATTAATCAACTACCGAACAAAAACGCTCTCACGCTTTAGAGTGCGCTTCAACTGTTTTTCCATCCATGAACTATCCATAGACGATGAGATAGAGGTCTGCTGCCACAAACACTTTGTTGTCTGATACGATTGGAGGAAAAAGGTAGTGTTCAAAGTGCTGGGTACCACTTGGTTTTCCTGTGGATTCGTCGAGAGTCCAGAGGTCTGCTCCTGCAGTCAAAAATATAGTACCATTCAAAGGAGCCAAGCCGAGCAAGGGCGTCTTAGGGGGTCCGTTGGAAATTGAGCCGTTTCTCACGATTTGACTTGTCCACATGATATCACCGCTTACAGGGTCTAGGCTGCACAAGATTCCTACATATTGGTCGTTTCCGTTAACACCGTTGATTCCGTACTGGGTAACCGCAAAACACCACAACAGATTTTGGGTTTGGGAATCAACTATGACAGGAGACACAGCAGGGGGACTATTGAACTTAGCTTCTGCGGGAAGGTTGTCACCGGCCATTATGTTTTGAGTGTCGACACAAGTTTTCCATGCTACAGTGCCGTTGGCCATGTAAAGCGCGTAAAAGTTGCCATCTGATGCACCAAAAAGCAGTAAACCGTTGTAGGCTGTTGGCTGAAAAATTGAAGCCCCCACATAGAAGCTCCAAAGCGTATCACCAGAAGAAGCATTCAAAGAAAGAACATTTTGACCAACATCCCGTTCGAAGGCGTCATAATTCCATAGAATAACTTGTCCTTGAGAAATCACCGGAGGCTCTGTGTGCCAGCCGCTGACATGCCACAATGTGCTTCCATTGTTGGGGTTGATGCGGGAAGTACCCCTAATAAAAACAAAATCGCTCTCAGGCGCCAAGATGCTTGCATTACCCAGCGTAATAGTGCCAATGTATGAAGAATGTTCCCAGAAAAGTTCTCCATTACTAGCATTATAAACAGTCATGCCGTTTTGTGATGCAAATACCCTTCCGTCTGCAACAAAGAAATCGGGAGAGCTTTTACTTCCGTAACTGGTAGTTGTTGGCGCTTGGAACGTCAACTCCAGATTGCCTGTTCTCTCGTCTAGTTTGTTAACAACAGAGCCTCTACCGCCAACATATACTTTTCGCTCATAGACTTCAATCTTTGAACCTCCGGCTGTATAACCGCCTAAACGGGAGGTCCAAACTGGTTTGCCGCTCTGAGCATCAAAGCAGAATACGTTGCCCCAGTTATCAGGTACAAACACTTTTCCATCAGCAACCGCAAGATCGGTAGCAAAATTATCGAGGCTACGTTGCCAAAGAACTGGTGGGGGTTCATTTGGTTGTGATGGCTCACTAGGCGCCGGAGAATCATCATGATACAATACAACAAATGAAGATGCTGCCACCACAGTAATCAAGGCTACAACTATGAGAAGTAAGAGACGTTTATTCAGGTTTCCAGTCCAGAGCGTGTACGAGGGGGCTGTTTGTTTTCCTTTTCGTTTTTTCCTGTAAATAAGGAAGGCGACCACTATGATTACCACAGTTGCTACTGCAGCAACTTCAATTATCGTTAACAGGGGTATAGAAGCAGAAGGTGAAGTTGATTGTGTAAATGGTTCACCAAAGGCGAAAACAGAGTAGCCTCCCACATAAACGACGCCATTAACGACTGCAGGAGAACTTTCATAGTCGCTGGTTGAATACTCCCATACTAGCGTGCCATTCTGGGCATCTAGACAGAAGGTTTTAGCGTTGTTTGATCCACAGTACACATAACCACCAGCAACGGCAGGAGAAGGATTTGCCACGAACTCAGTTGTGTAATTCCATATTTTGGTGCCAGTTGAAGCATTAAAACAATAAACTCCATTGCCGCCCACATAGAGGAAGCCGTTGGCAATTGCAGGAGATGAAAATTGGAATGTTGGAAATTGATCTTGATTTGTGTAATTCCATTTTTTAGTCCCAGTTAATGCATCAAGACAATAAACACTACTGTTGTCAGCACTGATGTAAACATGTCCACTGGAAACAGCTGGAGACGAACGGACGCTTATTGGGTATGTCCATATTTCGGCGCCTGAGGATGCGTTGAGGCAAAAGAAACTGTTGCTTCCCATGTAGACGTAGCCGTTGGTAACCGCGGGAGAAGACCTTCCGCTTGTGAACGACCCCCCAGTTGTGTAGTTCCATATTTGGGCGCCAGTTGAGGCGTCGAGACAATAAAGGTTGCCGTCGGCGGAGCCTATGTAGACGTAGCCGTTGGCTACTGCTGGAGAAGAACGTGTCCAATCGCCAGTTGTGTAGCTCCACACCTCGTTGCCTGTTTGAGAGTCAAGGCAGTAGACTTTGCCGTCCAGAGAGCCTACGTAAACTTTGCCGCTAACAACTGCAGGAGACGAGTATACGTCATCCTGAATTTTGAAGTTGACCCATATTTGGGTTCCTGTTAAGGCATCGAGACAATACACGTTCCCATTGGAAGACCCTACGTAGACGCGACCGTTAACAACCGCAGGAGAAGAATCCACCTGATTGCCACTGGTTGAGAATTCCCATAAAAGTGCGGAAGTTGCAGGAGCGGAGCTGGTAGAGTAGCCTGTATGTGCTGGATCATGACGGAACATTGGCCAGTCATCAGTGGAGGAACTGACGCTGAGACCCAATGCCGGCGATGCAACGTAGGACACTATTAGAAGAAATGAAGTGAGGGACACCAGAATGATGGACAGGGAGAAACATTTATTCAAATTGTCCCCTTCTTAGTTTTATAGATAACAATACCATATTATAGAGCTTATAAATAATTTTAGCCAAATAGTAAGCTAGAAAAACGAGGAAAATGGAAACCGGTAGCCTATTCAAGGGTGGCGTGGAGTTTTCTCAGCTCATCCTCGCTTTTTCCAAGACGATGCATAAGCTCAACAACCATGCTGTCGAGAAAAACCATGCAGTTGTTTTCGAAGATGGATCCCAAAGGAGACAAAGTTTCGCTTTCGCCCAGAATCTGCCTAACCAGATAATCCTTTTCTTTGGGCCAGCCAAGTTTTGTTCGACCGCCGATTGGCACGATTAGGTCAGCAATGTTGCCTAATGGAGACTCGGGATAAGATGTGACAGCAACAACCTGTGCGCCAATCTCTTTGGCTGTTGAGCTTGCAGTCAACGTTATTTTGGTTGTTCCTGAACCTGAAATTGCTAGGATCAGGTCCTCTTTTCCAGCGGCGGGCGTGATTGTTTCGCCTAGGAAGTAGACGGTTAATCCCATGTTCATTAGGCGCAGGGCAAAGGAGCGCCCAACAAAGCCGCTTCGTCCTTGACCGACAACAAATATTTTCTTGTTTTTAGAATCCAAGATTAATTGGATGAATTTTTCTACATTCTCCAGATCAAGCTCAGTCATTGCCTTTCGGGCACCAGACAGAATCTCTTCAGATGCAGCCATCAACCATTTCAAGGGCTTTCACAACGGAGGGGAATCTATATTGTATGTTAAAAGTCTTTTCTAACATTTCGTGAAAAG
>SDBS01001657.1_pt1 | contig 22557 bp, 16 predicted proteins | sample 2277091 | NCBI WGS metagenome assembly SDBS01 (sample SAMN10404972, study PRJNA504765) | marine sediment metagenome | isolation source: marine sediment core GS10_PC15, 163 cmbsf | place: Arctic Ocean: Southern Knipovich Ridge | collected 2010
GTCACCTTGCCTTTGGGTCTTCCCAGGTGGGAGGCGGCGACCACACGAGCGCCTTTATCCAAGAGGTATTCGAGCGTGGGGAGGGAGGCCCGGATGCGGGCGTCGTTCCGGATGTTCCCGTTCTCGTCCAGCGGGACATTGAAGTCCACGCGCAAAAAGACCGTCTTGCAGCCCAGGTCAAGGTCTTTTACGGACAGCATGATCCTTTCAGCGTGAGATGTACTTGACCAGGTCGACCAGGCGGCAGGAATAGCCCCACTCGTTGTCGTACCAGGATAAGATCTTTACCAGGTTGCCCTCGATCACACGTGTGAAGAGCCCGTCCACGATGGAGGAGTGGGGATTGGCCATGAAGTCGACCGATACCAGAGGGATCTCCGAGTAGTCCAGGATGCCCTTGAGCTTGCCCCGGGCAGCGCCTTTGAGCGCAGCGTTGACCTCTTCTGCTGTGGTGTCCTTTTCCAGCAAAGCGACCAGGTCGACGACGGATACGTTGGGGGTGGGCACTCGCATGGCGAAGCCGTCGATCTTGCCCTTGAGCTCGGGTATGACCAGTCCGACGGCCTTGGCGGCCCCGGTTGTGGTCGGGATCTGGGACACGGCGGCGGCGCGGGCCCGGCGCAGGTCCTTGTGTGGGGCGTCCAGGATCCGCTGGTCGCCGGTGTAGGCGTGGATCGTGGTCATGAATGCCTTCTGGATCTTGAATTCCTCGTGCAGGACCTTGGTCGGGGGGGCCAGGCAGTTGGTGGTGCAGGAGGCGTTGGAGATGATGTGGTGGTTGTCCGGGTCATAGGTCTCCTCGTTGACACCTAGGACCAGGGTCACGTCGGGTTCTACGGCCGGGGCGGAGATGATGACCTTCTCTGCGCCGCCCTGTGCTAAGTGCTTGGAAGCGTCCGGACGTTTGTTGAACAGGCCGGTGGACTCGATGACGATGGGCACACCCAGGTCTTTCCAGGGAAGGTTCCCGGGGTCTCTTTCCGAAAAGACCTTGGTCTTCTTTCCGTCTACGATGAGATAGCCGTCTTCGGCTTTCACGTCCGAATCCAGGATCCCCAGGTTCGAATCGTATTTTAGCAGGTGTGCGAGCGTGTCGTCATCGGTGATGTCGTTGACGGCCACGATCTCGATGTCCGGGTCTTGGTAACAGCCGCGGAAAACATTGCGTCCGATCCTTCCGAAGCCGTTGATGCCTATTCTAATACTCACATTACCCTCCATTTCAATTTTACATTATGAATTTTGAGATAAATTATTATCTTTTAGTAGCACAATTTCATGTGATGTGCAAGCCAAGCCTCTTTTGGGAGTCTGGCCCAACTGACCCTAATGAAGTTTTGTGGTACAATCGAGGAAATCCTGGAGCTGAGGTGAGGTAATGAAGATACTGACATCGGTGCAGATGCGGCGCATGGACAACCATGCCATCAAGGAGCTCGGGATCATCGGGCCGGTACTCATGGAGAACGCCGGGCTCGAGATCGTCCGGGCCATACTGGAGAGCTTCCCAGAGGTCCAGACGGAAAATGTGATCATCGTGGCCGGGAAAGGGAACAACGGCGGGGACGGCTTCGTGGTGGCCCGCCACCTGTTCAACCGGGGCGCCCGGCCCCTGATCCTCCTGATCGGAGCAAAAAAAGATGTCAAGGGGGATGCCGCACTCAACCTAACCATGGTAGACCGGATGGGGATCGAGATTCGGGAGATCACATCCCCGGAGCTCTGGAACAAGGCCCGGCGGGAGCTCAAGGAGGCGACCCTGCTGGTGGACGCGGTCTTCGGCACCGGGCTCACCAAGCCGGCGGCAGGGATCTACGCCAAGGTCATAGAAGACATCAACCGCTCCCCGGCCTTTTGCGCGGCCGTGGACATCCCATCGGGCCTTTCCTCGGACACATTCCAGCCCGTCGGCCCCTGTGTGCGGGCGGACCTCACAGTCACCATGGCTGCGCCCAAGATTGCCCACATGTTCATGCCAACTGAGGAGCTGTGCGGCGAGCTGGTCGTGGCCGACATCAGCATGCCGCCCTTCATGTTCGAGGACCCGGAACTCAAGCTCGAGATGGTGGAGGAGAGGGACATCGCCCCCTGTTTCAAGAAGAGGAGGCGGGACAGCCATAAGGGCACGTTCGGTCACCTACTGATCGTGGCGGGCTCGCGGGGCAAGACTGGGGCCGCGGGCATGGCCGCCAAGGCGGCCCTGAAGACCGGAGCAGGCCTCGTGACCGTGGCCACCCCAGGTTCGTGCCTGACCCTGGTGGCACGCTCCATGCCCGAGCTCATGACCGAGCCGCTTCCAGAAACGGACGAAGGTACTCCGGCGGCTTCGGCCTCTGAACGCATACTGAAGCTCCTCAGAGGCAAGGATGCTCTGATGCTGGGCCCCGGGATATCCACCAACCCGGAGACCGCCGAGATGGTGCTCGGCCTGCTCCCCGAGGTCAAGGTCCCGGCCGTGATCGATGCCGACGGGCTGAACATCATCGCGGAGAGGCCGGAAGTGCTTAAAACTATGAAACAACCGGCCGTCCTGACCCCTCACCCGGGGGAGTTCGCACGTCTGTGCGGGGAGTCTACCCGGAACGTGGTGCGGGAAAAGCTCCGCCTTGCCCCTGAATTCGCCCGGGAGTACGGCGTGTACCTGGTTCTGAAGGGCCACCGGACTCTGACGGCCGCCCCGGATGGCCGGGTCTTCGTCAATCCTACGGGAAACCCGGGCATGGCGACGGGCGGCACGGGTGATGTGCTCAGCGGCATGCTGGGCTCCATGATCATGCAGGGCCCCGACTTCCTGAAATCCGTGCTGGCGGCCATCTACGTGCACGGCCTGAGCGGGGACCTGGCCGTAGAACGCTTCGGGGAGAAAACCCTGGTAGCAGGGAACATCATCACTCATCTTCCGGCAGCGGTTAAAACGATCGTATATCGCGGCACGCACCCATGTTGAAATACAGCACGACCGAGGTCCACATCACGAATTCCGAGCGGGAGACGTTCGAACTGGCCCGGGAGCTGGGGGCCCGCCTGCAGGGGACGGAGGTCGTGCTGCTGGTCGGGGAGCTGGGGGCGGGGAAGACGGTGTTTTCCCGGGGACTGGCGGCCGGGCTGGGGCTCGAGGACATAACACAGGTCTGCAGCCCCTCCTTCACCCTGGTCAATGTGTATCAGGCCCGGGTGTCCGTCTTTCACATGGACCTCTACCGCCTGGGAAAGAAGTCGGATGTCTATGACCTGGGCTGGGAGGATTTCCTGGGGCAGGGGGTGATCATAGTTGAGTGGGCCGAAAAACTGGATTACACCGAAGAGTCCATATATGTCCACATCCGGGTGGGCGAGGGCGATGAGCGCTTCATAACCGTCTCCGAGCCACCGCCACCTAATCCCGTTCCTCGGTAGCTAAGGTGGTTATCGAGGTTTGAAGGCGGCCAGCAGCGCCCTGATGGCACCTGAAATATCGTCCGCGTCCCAGACAGCCGAGATCACGGCCATGCCGTCGGCGCCCGAGGCCGCCACCTCTGCCGCCCGGTCGACCGTGATGCCGCCGATGGCCAGGACCGGGATCTTGACCTCGGCATTGATGGCCCTCAATCCTTCGGTACCCACCATCCCGGGCAGATCTTCTTTGGAGGATGTGTAGAAGACCGGCCCCACGCCCAGGTAATCGGCTCCCCCGGCTTCTGCGGCCCGGGCCTCCTCCACCGTGCTGACGCTGATCCCGATGATCCTTTTCTTCCCCAACAGCGCCCGCGCGGCCTTCAGCGGCAGGTCTCTCTGGCCCAGATGTACTCCTTGTGCCCCGCAGGCCAGTGCGATGTCCACGCGGTCATTTATTATGAACGGCACACTGTGCCCTCGCAGCACCTCTTCGATCTTGCCGCCCAGGTCGAAAAGATCCGCCGTATCCAGCCCCTTGGCCCGGAACTGTATCATGGTGGCACCGGCTTCCACAGACTCCTTCACCACCGAAGGAAGGAAACGACCTCCGGCCGCCTTGATATCGGCGATCACGCACAGCCGCCAATCCATGCTTTTCACGGCACTGCCTCCTACAGAGGCACTATATAGAATTCTCTCTAAAAATTCCATTGTCGGCCCCATGAACTGCAATTTTAGGTTTACATCGGTGCCGGAGTTTAGATATAAATGACGTGCGTAATCTATTCTTGAGAAGAAGGAGACACTACCATGATATCAGAATATGCAAATTACATCCTCGGCAACATCTATCTCAGGTTTTTGCTGATCCTGGTCATCACCGTGATCGTCGGCATCATCGTCAAGCTGATCGTCCGGCGTGTGCTGAAGCCGCTGGCCCTGAGGACCAAGACCAAGATCGACGACCTCATCGTGAAAAGCATCTCGTCCGTGATCTTCTATGTAGTGCTGGCCGTAGGCTTCAAGATCGGCTTCCAGCACTTCGATTTCGCTTCCACGGCCCTCAACAGCATAATCGACACTCTGCTTATCACTATCGTAACGGTCCTTGCGGTCCGGATCATCAACGATTTCGTCGAACACTGGAAGACGGGTTGGGCGACCAAGACCGAGTCGACCGCGGATGACCGGCTGATCCCCCTGATCGAAAAGATCCTCAAAGCCCTGGTCATCATCATCGCCGTCATCTTCGTGTTCGATGTGTGGAACGTCAACATCACCCCGCTGCTGACGACCGCCGGCATCGCCGGGATCGCGATCGCCCTGGCGGTCAAGGACTCGCTGGCCAACATCCTGGGAGGGCTGCAGCTGGTCCTGGACAAGACGTTCAAGGTGGGGGACAAGGTCGAGCTGGAATCCGGCGAGTTGGGGGTGATCCTGGACATCGGGCTCAGGAGCACCAAGCTCAAGACCTATGACAACGAGGTGGTCTACATCCCCAACGGACAGTTGGCCAACTCACGGATTAAAAACTTCACCGTTCCCGATCTGTCCATCCGGGTCAATGTGGCCTTCGGCGTGGAATACGGATCGGAAACGGAACAGGTCCGGAAGGTGGTGCTCGAAGCGGTGAAGAAGGTCGATGCGGTGCTGGACGATCCCGCCCCTTCCGTCCAATTCATTGAAATGTCGGATTATTCTCTGGATTTCAAGGCACGTGCCTGGGTCAAGGACTACAACCAGGCCTATTCCACGAAGCTCAAGGTCAGGGATGCGATCTATGCGGCCCTGAATCAAGCCGGAATCGGCATCCCCTTTCCCACCCGCACCGTCTATACCAAGGAGATCGAATAAGCATGAAAACGGAGGAGACGCATATGCTGGAGAAATGTCTGCAGAAGATACCGGAGGTCAAGGACTTCCCCAAGCCGGGCATCGGCTTCAAGGATATAACGCCCCTGGTGGAGGATGCCGAGTGTTTTCGTTTCATGGTCGACCAGCTGGCGGCCTGGGCCGAAGAGCAGGGGGCCGAGATCGTAACCGGCATCGAATCCCGCGGCTTCCTGTTCGGGGCGGCCGTGGCGTACAAGCTGGGATTGGGGTTGGCCGTGGTCCGGAAAAAGGGCAAGCTGCCGCGTGAGACCGTGAGTGTGCGTGCTCCCAACGAGTATGCGGTCGAATACTTTGAAATGCACACGGACAGCGTAAGACCCGGGCAGAAGGTCCTGATCATCGACGATCTGATCGCCACGGGATCCTCCTCTATCAGCGCCATCGACCTGGTCCGGAAACTGGGAGGGGACGTGGTCGGATTCGCGGCGGTGGTCGAGCTTGCGTTCCTGAAGGGCGTGGAGGCCATCCGCTCCGCCCATCCCGATGTGGAAATCAAGGCCCTGATCCGATTCGACGAATGAAGGACTGGTTGAACCGGTTTTTCAGGCTGGAGGAGAACCAGACCACGGTCCGGGTGGAGATGCTGGGCGGTGTCACCACCTTCATGACCATGTCCTACATCATCTTCTTTCAGCCTGCGGTCCTCTCTGCCGCCGGCATGGACTGGGGCGCTGTCATGGTGGCCACCTGCCTCTCCGCCGCCCTGGCGACGCTGCTCATGGGGCTGCTGGCGCGCTATCCCATCGCCCTGGCTCCGGCCGTGGGGCACAATGTGTTTTTTGCCGTGGTGGTGTGCGGAACCATGGGCTACTCCTGGCAGGTGGCGCTGGGTGCGGTCTTCATCTCGGGCTCGGTGTTCATCCTGCTTTCCCTTTTGGGCGCCTGGGACAGGCTGGTCGCCGGCGTGCCTGATTCCCTCAAGCATGCCATTGCCGTGGGGATCGGGCTCCTGATCGCGTTTGTGGGGCTGCAGTACGCCGGTTTGGTCGTGGCCGAGCCCACGGTGCTGGTCCAGATCGGAGACTTAACCAGCAAGCCGGTGGTCATGGCTCTCTTCGGGGTGGCGTTGACCGCCGTGCTCATGGCGCTCAAGGTGCGAGGGGCCATCCTCATCGGGATCCTGGCCACGGCCGCGTTGGGCATTCCCCTGGGTGTCGTGCAGTACCAGGGGATCCTTGCCGCTCCGCCCTCCATCGCCCCCACTCTGTTCAAGCTGGACATCCTCGGGGCCCTGCAGACCGGGCTTGTGACCGTGATCTTCGTGTTCTTTTTCCTGGACCTTTTCGATACGGTCGGGACCCTGATCGGTGTCAGCAGCCAGGCCGGCTTCCTAAAAGACGGGAAACTGCCGCGCTCCAACCAAGCCATGTTCTCCGATGCCGTGGGCACGGTCGGGGGAGCGCTCCTGGGCACATCCACGGTGACCAGCTACGTGGAAAGCGCCACCGGGATCTCCCAGGGGGCGCGTACCGGGCTGGCCAACATGTTCACCTCCTTTCTCTTCCTGGTGGCCCTGTTTTTCAGTCCCCTGGCCGCGATGGTGGGCGGGGAGTACGTCTACAGCGTGACGAGCCTGGTAGGCGGGGAGAGCGTCACCCGGCAGCTCCTGCTCCGGCCCGTGATCGCGCCTCCCTTGATCATCGTAGGCTTCCTGATGATGAAGAGCGTCCGGCACATTAAGTGGGATGACCTGACCGAAGGCATCCCCGCCTTCCTGGCCATCATATTCATGCCCCTGACCCTGAGCATCACGGAAGGAATCGCCTTCGGGTTTGTCTCCTATTCCCTGCTGAAGCTCGTGACAGGAAAGGGCCGCCAGGTGCACTGGCTGATATATGTTTTTTCCGTCCTGTTCATCATCAAATACATCATCAGTTGACACCGGTTTGACAGGGCCTTGGCCGATAGACTACCATAAAAATAGTGATGAAAGGGGAATACGGCCAATGACAGACTTTTTCCAGAACGGAGTAATCACCACGTTTCACAACCTGGGTACCTCCCGGATCTGCAGCCTGGAGGAGCAGCTCAAGGACTTCTCCCGCATCCGGCCCATAGCCCTGGTGCTGCCCTCGCTCTACCGGGAGTACGCCAGCGGTGCGCTGCCCAACATCATGCAGACCCTCAAAAAGGCCAACTACCTGAACGAGATCGTCCTCTGCCTCGACCGCTGCACAGCGCCCCAGTTCAAGGAGATCAAGAATGCCTTCGCCTCGGTCAAGAAACTGACTCTTATCTGGAACGACGGGCCGAGGCTGAAGAAGCTCTATCAGCTCCTGGGCCAGAACAACCTCTCCCCCGGAGATTCCGGCAAGGGGCGTGCCGTGTGGATCGCCATGGGGTATGTCCTGGCCCGGGGAAAGAGCCAGGTCATCTCCGTGCATGACTGCGATATCATCAACTACGACCGGATGCTTCTGGCCCGCCTGTGCTATCCGGTGGCCACCCCGCACAACGAGTACGAGTTCTGCAAGGGCTACTACAGCCGGGTGACCGACAAGATGTACGGGAGGGCCACACGGCTCTTTTTCACCCCGTTTGTCCGGGCTTTGCAGAAGATCCTCGGCTACCTGCCCTTTTTGGTCTACATCGACAGCTTCCGCTATCCCCTGGCCGGCGAGATCGCCATGCGGCGCGACCTGGCCATGGCCATGCAGATCCCCAGCGACTGGGGGCTGGAAGTAGGGACCCTGGCCGAGGTGTACCGCAGCGTCACGTTGAGCCGCATAAGCCAGGTGGATATCGCCGACACCTACGAACACAAGCACCAGCCTTTGAGCGCGAACGATCCCAGCCGGGGGATCACGAAGATGACCGTCGACATTACCAAGTCGATCTACCGGACGCTGGCCCAGGAGGGCGTCGAATTTTCCGAGGGCTTCTTCAAATCCCTGGGGAACATTTATCTGCGCATGGCCCAGGAGGCCATCGTAAGGTACGAGAACGATGCCGCCATCAACTGCCTGAAGTTCGACCGCCATTCCGAGTCCACGGCCGTGGAGGCGTTTTCCCGGGGGATCTCGAGGGCGGGAGACCAGTTCTGGCAGAACCCGTCCGTGACCAACCTGATCCCCAACTGGCACCGTGTCATCGCCGCCATGCCCGGGTTCTTCAGCCAGCTCAAGGAAGCCGTGCAGAGTTTCAATGAAACCACTTGAGGTGTATCGGAGTTATCAGATTGGAAGAGAGTGGAAGAGGAAAAAACTCCCGCTTAGGATAAACGTATAACAAGATGAGACGTATGAGTGTATAAACAGGTATATACTAACGGAGCATGACCATGGTGTTTTCCAAAAAAATCCTGACTATTGTGTTGATCGTTATCGTACTGGGGGCTGCGGCCTATTACGTGTTCATGGTGAAAGGTGTCGGTTTGAAAGCGGACACGGCTGGGGAGGAGAGCGAACCGGAACAGCGGCCGACGGAGACGCCCTTACCCGTCAAGGTGGGGGAGGTCATACGCGGTGATCTGATCATCCGGCTCAAATCTCCGGGAGAAGCGGTAACGAACATGCATGTCGGCATGAAGGCCGAAATCTCCGGCAAGGTGAAGCGGATCCTGGTGAAGGAGAGCCAGCGTGTGAAACAGGGGCAGGTCCTGCTGGAACTGGATGACCGGGAGGCCAGGTTGAACCTGGAGAACAGCGAAGCCAGCCGGCTGGAGACGCTCTCCAAGTTCATACTCGAGCAGCAGTTCGCGGGCAGCAACCAGGAAGGGACTGCGTCGGACTCGGAAGGGCAGAGCCTCATAAAGAAATTCGAGGAGGTCAGCGAGCTGTATCAGAAGGGCATGATTTCTCAGAAGGAATTCGAACGGCGCAGCCGGCAGATGGAGATCGCTATCATTAAATCCGGGGCAAAAAAAGATGAGATCATGGAGGTATCGCAGGGCCTGACCCAGGCTGAGATCCAGGTCAAGCAGGCGCGGCTGGCGCTGGAAAAATCCCAGGTCCGGGCTCCATTTTCCGGGATCATCACCAACATCCAGGTCTCACCCGGTCAGCATGTCTCCACCGGCTCCGACCTGTTCACCCTAGTCAACATAGATAAGGTCCAGGTCCATGCCAAGGTCCTGGAGAGCGAGATCGGGAAGATGAAGGTGGGGCGTGAGGTGGAACTCAAGTTCAGCGCCTATCCCGGGCAGGTGTTCAAAGGACGGGTACACGCGATCAGCCCGATCGTCGACCCGGCGGACAAGACCTGCAACGTGATCGTGGAGATGGTGAACGTGGATCAGGCTGTAAAACCCGGCATGCACGCCGAGGTCGAGATTGTGGCCGAGATCTACCCCGACCGACTGCTCGTTCCCCAGGATGCTATACTGACCCGAAACCAGAGGAAATTGGTGTTCGTGGTGGAGGGTGACCGGGCTAAGTGGAAGTACATCGCCATCGGCCTGGAGAACGAGGAATACGCCGAGGTGCTGCCCACCGACGATCCGGGCGGCGAGATCGAACCCGGGAACCAGGTCCTGATCGACGGCCACTTCACCATCGCGCATGACGCGCGTATCCGCATCGTGCAATAACTAATTCTGCTTGTCGGCGTAGAGTTCACCCGCCACCATGTACTCCTTGGGCGAGAACTCCTGGATCCAGACGCGGATCGTGGAGAGGGGCGCACCGATGGAATCACGGACCGCCTCGGTGACCGCATCCAGGAGCGCCCGCTTCTGCATGTCCGTACGGCCTTCCAGCAAATGGATCTCGATCAATGGCATGCCTGTCCTCCTGCAATGGTATGCTGGGCATTCTAGCACAAAAGCTTGAGCCGCTCCTGTGGAGTGGAAATATACCTTATACGTCCGGGCCGCTGCGCCTCAGACTCTTCTATTTTACTTCAGTTTAAAGGTCACCGTCACCGTGAAGATCACGCCGCGCGGCTTCCCGTTGATGAGCATGGGTTCGTATACCCACTGGCGGACGGCATCGATGGCCGCCTGATCGAGTAGGGGGATGGAGCGCAGGACCCTGACCGTCTGGACACGTCCGTAGACATCGGTGACGGCCTCGACGATGACCACACCCCCCACCCGGGCCTGTCGGGCCAGTTCCGGGTAGAGAGGATCCACACGCCTTATCAGCCTGGGAGCCCGGATCTCGCCCCCGGCACGAACCGGTGCCTCGATCTCACCGACCACTCCGCCGAGCACGCCGCCCACGACACCGCCGAGCACTCCGCCGACCACTCCGCCGACCACGCCGCCCTCTACGCCGCCTTCGACTCCGCCCTCGATGCCGATGTCCATCAGTTCTTCCTCGGCGATCTCATCCGGGATCTCGACAGGAGCCACCAGCTGCCCGGGTTGGATGGTGGTCTTGGCCTGAACGGGCTTGATGCGGGTGGTGCGCTTGGAACGGGTGCGTTTTTTCGCCGGCGGTGGAGGCGGCGGTGGAGGCGGCGGTGGAGGAGCAAGAAATGCGCTGTAGATCTCGACCTCCGGCAGGTTCCCGGTATTCATCAGAGGAAGGACCAGCATCAAGAGAATGATGGTGGCATGCACGGTCAAGGAAAACGGGAAAACAAAAGCCTTCAATCCGATGTGTTTATTACCCTTGATTAATGCATCACTAAACATTTTTCTCTCCTTGGAAGGCGCTGCCTTCATTTGGTCTGTGATGCCGGAGTGGATCCTGGCCGGCAGGGACTCCCAATATTCATCTTCCTGGGGAGGTTGAGGGACTTCCCGGGAAATGGAATCCAACAGGCGCAGCTGGGCCAGTTCAGTCCGGCATTCCGGGCAGCCGCCCAGATGTTCCTCGACGACGACCTTGTCCCGGGCGGAGAGCTCGCTGTCCAGGTAGGCGCTGAGCCACTCGCGGATCTTCTCATGTTTCATGCGTCACCTCCCTCGAGGTATGCGGCCATGGCGTGCTTGAGTTTTTGTCGGGCCCGGCTGAGCCGTGACATCACCGTGCCGTGGGGGATGTTCATGACCCGCGCGATGTCCTTGTAGCTCTGTTCTTCGAACACCTTGAGTATGAAAATGGCTTTCTGGTCCGCAGGCAGGGAGTGAAGCGCCTCCTGGAATGTCTGCTCCATCCGCTTCTGCTCCAGCTTGGCTTCCGGCATCGCGGCATGCCAGCCGGGATTGCCGGCCCCGGGTGGCGGGTTGTCTTCTGCCAGAGGCTTCTCCCTGTTTCGGAGTTTGAGATAGTTTAGGGTGCTGTTGACGGCGATCTTTCGAATCCAGGCGAAAAAGCTCATCTCCTCGTTGAATTTGGGAAGGGCGAAATAAGCCTTTACGAAAGTCTCTTGAGAAAGGTCATCCGCGGATTGGTGAGCTCCGGTCATGCGGTGACAGAGGTAATAAATGCTCCTCTGATACTTTCGCACCAGCGACTCGTACGCGTTGGGATTGCCTTTTTTGGCTTTCACGATGAGCATACGTTCCTCTTTGCTTTCATTCCGACTCATTCTCGCTCCCATTTTATGTACAACTGGAATCGAAGATTATTCCCGCTGACTCTGAGTGAATGCAAAAAACGTGCCTGGTTTGGGCTTCCCCATGAATGTGAGGACGCCTGACGGCAGGACCTGGGAAAAACGTAAAGAATATTTACGGCCTTGACAAAAAGACCGGTGAGGGATCCTCAGGGGGATTTCTGTTTGATGGCGGTGATGAGTTCCCGGGCCTTCTCCCGGGTCACGGGATGCTCGACCGCCTTTTCGGCCATGCTCAGGGCCTTGTCCTGCATATTGGCGTTGTAAAAGCCGGCGGCGGCATTGTAATAGGCCGTGGCCTTGGTCCGGCTGGTCTGCAGGAGCTGGGTCTTTTTTTTATGGATGTGTTTTTCTTTCCGGGCCGCCGGCATGGCGGACTCCCCGATCTCCCGGATCTTGGCGTTAAGGGCCGCCTCCACCTGATGATTGCAGCTCGCCGCCCTTTCAAAAAAGCTTCCGGAATCGGACCACTCCGCCCGGTCGGCATGGATCTTTCCCAGATAGAAGGCGGCCTCGCATTCGTAAGCATTGATTTCGAGCGTCTCGGTGAGGTCCCTTTCGGCATCCTCGAGACGCTTCTGCTGATAGGCGACCAGCCCCGCCAGCAGCATGACCTCATGATGGCCGATCAGGTAATTCTTGGCCTTCTCGACATGTGTCTGCGCCTCGTCGATGCGTCCCAACTCGTTGAGGTTCCAGGCAATCCAGTAATAGGATTCACCAAGGTAATAACTGCCCAGGTCAAGCATATTCTGGAGTTCAGCCAGGGCGTCCTCATGGCGCCCCAGGTAGCCCAGACACATGGCCCGGCCCAGGATGGCGTCCCGGTAGCGCGGAGCCAGTTCGAGCGCCTTGTCATTGAATTCCAGGCACCGGTCGAACTCTTCCAGCTGGAAAAAGACGTTGGCCAGCGAGATGACGGCCGAGGTGGACTTCGGTATGTGCGTATAGACATTCAAATATCTCTTCTCAGCGGAAAGAAGCTTCCCCGCCTGCATTTCCACGGCACCCAGGAATAGGTCTGCCTCGTAAAACTCAGGGTCTGCATCCAGGATGCCTTTCAAGCCTCGGTCATCCAGTATGGGGTAGATGGAGAGCTTGAAACGTATGAGCGGCGAGACAGGGAACAGGTTACCCAGAGTTTTCATGTCGTCTATCTCAGGGAACCTGTGGGCGAAGGAGCTGTGGAAGGAGATGTAGAGATAGGCGAAGAGGTCAGAGGAGGTGGATTTTTCCTTCAGTTGGGCGTTGATGGGCTCCACGTTGTGTTTGACCCAGTCGAAGTAGTCGTCCATGCTCTCGTTGCTCTGTTCGGTCCCTCCGGTTATGCCCTTGGTATTGCTCGGGATGTGCTCTACGATATCCACATATCTGAGAAATCCTTCTAGATAGGGGGAGGTCGCGATCAAATCTTTGGCCTGCTGGAGCACATCGGAATCCGTGATCCCCAGCTCGCGCTCTCGCAGGGCCAGCACCAGGGCGGTCTGGATGTAGCGCTCTCCTGTCTTCTGCTTGAAGGCAGGGAAGGGCAGCAGCTCGCCGTAGATATCGAAGGCCCGCTTTATGTTGAGATAGCTGTAGGACGGTAAGAGGCCATCGGCCTCTTTGAGCCTCAGGTTGTAGTGGGCGACCTCCTGGGGGGTCACCTCGGGCTGAGGCGTACCGGCGCAGTGGACGAAAACCAGGGATACAAGAGCGGGCAGCATCATGGGAAGTGCTCTGGGCATATTCGTCTCCCTTGAAGATGGATTCTATTATACCGGATTCTTATAGGCATGGCACTCAGAATCTGGTGGAATAAATCCTCGGTTTTTCCCGCCGTCAACAAGGTCAGCTTCCGGGTGAACCCGGGAGAGGTCATCGGATACCTCGGGCCCAACGGCGCCGGTAAGTCCACCACCATAAAGATGCTGGCCGGGCTGCTGGAGCCCACCAGCGGTGCCATCGAATACCGGGGAACCAAGATCTCCCAGGATCTCTACTCTTACAAGAAAAGGATCGGATACGTTCCTGAGAACGCGGAGATCTACCCCCACCTCTCTGGCTACGATTACCTGCTCATGGTGGGCCGGCTGCGGCACATCCCGGAGCGGATACTCAAGCCCCGGATCAGGGAGCTGATGGAGTCTTTCGAGCTCTCCAGCGAGATGGACATGGCCATCTCTTCGTATTCCAAGGGGATGGTCCAGAAGGTGCTGATCTCGTCCGCGCTGCTGCACGATCCAGAGATCCTGCTGCTGGACGAGCCCCTCTCCGGGCTGGATGTGACCACCGGCCTGGTCATCAAGGATCTGGTCCGCATGCTGGCCGCGTCCGGCCGGATCATCGTGTACTCCTCCCATGTCCTCGAGGTGGTGGAAAAAGTGTGCTCCCGGGCCATCATCATCCACAAGGGATCGATCGTGGCGGACGACTCCGTGGCGAACCTGAGGAAACTCATGCGGCTGCCCAGCCTGGAGGAGATCTTCAGCCAGCTGGTGGTCAAGGAAGACACCGAAGCCAAGGCCCGGGATATCCTGGCCGCCATCCGCTCCCAGATCTGACGGACCCATGTGGGATACACGAATCCTCCTCCGCTCCACCCGGGATGAACTGACGCATTTCGTAATCCTCACCCGGCATTTCTACCTGCGCCTCTTTCACAACGATGTCGTGTCGTTCGGAGACCAGATGCGGAAGAAGGTCATCGGCATCCAGGCTCTCCTGGCGGTGCTCTGCGGACATGTCTCCAACGTCATGCTGTTCCGGTACGCGCTTTACGAGGATCAGGGAACCTCCTGGGTGGAAAAATGCTACATGACCACTTTTTTCATGCTGCTGATCGGCTTCGTCACCGTGTTCGAATGGGATGTCATCTTCCCCGACGGCCGAGATTATGCCAACCTCATGCCGCTTCCGATCAGGATCCGGACACTTTTCCTGGCCAAGTTCGCCAGCCTGTTCCTGTTCGTGTCCCTGTTCGCCGTCGCTATAAACGCTCTTTCCGTCTTCACCCATGCGTTCTACTTGGTCAAGTGGCAGTCCCGCAGCCTGTCCTATGGGCTACGCTTCATGGGCGTGCATCTGCTGGCCAACTTAGCGGCCCTGTACTTTTTCTTCTTCCTCAATGTGCTCCTGATCGGCCTGCTCATGAACGTCCTCGGGTTCCGTCTCTTCCGCCGCCTTTCCGTGTATATCCGATCGACCTTCCTGGCCGCCTACGTCTTTTTCCTGGTCATGTACCTGACCGGCACGGTCTTGTTCGCACCCTCCTTCGGCACGTTCCTCAACCTCAAGGACGGCTATTCCGGCTTCCTCTACCTCTTTCCCCCCATGTGGTTCACCGGTCTGTACGAGTCCCTGCTGGGCAATGCAGATGCCTTTTTCCGTCCCTTCGCCTCGCTGGCCGTCCTTTCCCTCGTCTGCACCGTGGGCCTTTCCTATGTCGCCATGGGGCTGGGCTACCGTCGGCATCTCAGACACATGGCCGCCAGCAGGGCTTCGAGGCCCCGGTTCGCGCGGATCCGCGCTGGACTGCAGGGCGCCTTCGATGCCGTATTCCTGCCCCACCCCGTGCAGCGGGCGGTATTTCATTTCATCCAGCAGACCCTGAAACAGAGCATGTTCCACAAGGTGCGGCTGGCCAGTTTCCTGGCCGTGGCCGTGGGGCTGATACTGGTCCTGGTGCTGCCGCAGCCGGAGATCCTCAGTCCGGGGGGCCGCCCTAACCAAACCCTGCTGGCCGCCCCACTGATCCTGAGCTTTTTCCTCCTGATCGGGATTCGCGGTGTGATCCAGATCCCATCGGTGTTAGAGGCGAATTGGGTGTTCCGGCTGACCGAGGACAGGATCAAACACCATTATTTTTCTTCCCTGCGGAAACTTATCCTGTTCCGCGCCCTGATTCCACTGTTTTTTCTCCTCTTTATCTTTTATACTTTCATCTGGGATCCGGTCACGGCCCTTTATCACTGCCTGTACGGCTGTGCGGTCTCGGTTGTCCTTATGGAGGTCCTTTTTCTGAAGCAGCGGAAAATCCCTTTCACCTGTTCCTATCTCCCGGGCCAGGAGCGCATCCAGCTCTTCTGGCTGGCCTATACGCTGGCTTTCTTGGGGTATGTCTTCATACTGACCGCAGTAGAAACCGCACTGCTGAGACATCCGGCCGCGTTTCCCTTTTTTTTTGGTGCTGTCCTGATTCTTCTGACGGGCATCAGAGTCTATCTGCATCTGTTCTTCTACCAGAAGGCCCGGATCCTGTATGAGGAAGCACCGGCGGCGGTGATGTTGAGCCTGCAGCCCTATGAGTGATGCCCGGTCAAAGGGAGGATGCCAGGGTCTCAGCATGTGACCGGATTATCCCTGTTTTTGAATATCAGGGTTGTGATTTGAGGCAACGCTCTGGGAGGAGACAGGGTTAAAGAGAACAAGAAGAGGATCGAACGACAACTTGAGTGGAGATAATACGTATTAGCATTTAGGGTAAAAGAGGCGTATATATAATAGAGAATAGAGAGATGGAGGGCCCGAGAGCGGCCCCGTAGAGGGTAAGGAAAACATGAAGATCACGCACATCGCTGCCAAGCGACCCGTAACCACCATGATGTTCTTTGTGGCCATCGTCCTGCTGGGTTTTGTCTCCCTGAGCGAGCTCAGCGTCGACCTGCTCCCGGACATCAGCTACCCACGGCTGTCGGTGGTCACCCAGTACCCGGGAGTGGCCCCAGAAGAGATCGAGACCATCATCACGGATGACCTGGAAGCGGCCGTTAGCCGCATCCCCGGGCTGCGGCGTGTGGAGTCCGTTTCCAAGGAGGGCTTCTCGTACATGATCCTGGAGTTCGCCTGGGGTACGGACATGGATTTCGCCATGCTGCACACCCGGGAGGCCCTGGATGGGGTCCAGCTTCCCGACCAGGCCGAGGATCCGACTATCATCCCGTTTGATCCCCAGAGCAAACCCATCCTGGTGCTCTCCATCTCGGGGGACAGGTCGCTGCTGGAGCTCAAGGAGTTCTCGGAGGAGCTGGTCAAGCCCCGGTTGGAGCAGATCGAGGGGATCGGTTCCGCCGAGATCGCGGGGGGTGTCGAGCGGGAGATCCATATCGAGGTCAATCCCCGCTACCTAACCCTCTACGGTCTGACCATCGACGAGATCTCCAACCGCATCGATGCTTTCAACCAGAACCTGCAGGGGGGGACCATCAACAAAGGGCGGTTCCGCTATGCGCTGCGTGTGGTGGGGGAGTTCGAGGAACTGGACGAGATCGGCGAGATCAGCATCAAGACCACCCGGAAGCGTGGGGTCATCCGGCTCAAGGACGTAGCCGAAATACGGGATTCCATCAAGGAGCGCCAGGGGATCACCCGTCTCAACGGCCGTGAGAGCATCGGCATCCTGGTCCGCAAGGAGGCGGGCGCCAACACCGTTAAGGTGACGCAGACCGCACGCGAGATCCTGGAGGATATCCAGGCGGAGAATCCGAGCATCGAAATCTTTATAGTATCCGAACAGGCCAAATACATAGAAAACGCCATCTCTTCGGTGCGTAATTCCATCCTCTTCGGTGGGATCCTGGCGTTCTTGGTCCTCTTTGTCTTCCTGCAGGACTTCAAGACTCCCATGATCATCGCCGGCGTCATCCCCATTGCCATCATCGCCACCTTCAACCTGTTGTATTACCGGGGCATCACCCTCAACATCATGTCTCTGGGTGGCCTGGCGCTGGGGATCGGGATGCTGGTGGACAACTCCATCGTGGTATCCGAGAGCATCTTTCGGCACAGGTCTTCAGGAAAAAGCCTTTTCGATGCGGCCGTGGTGGGAACGCGGGAAGTGGGGATGGCGGTGACCGCCTCGACCCTGACCACCATATCGGTGTTCCTGCCGGTCATTTATGTGCACGGGGTGGCCGGGCAGCTGTTCAAGGATCAGGCGCTGACCGTGACCTTTGCCATGCTCTCATCGCTGATCGTCTCCCTGACACTGCTCCCCATGCTGGCCTCCCGCCGGATCGATGTCAAGCTGACACCCCGGGCCTCCAAAACCCCGGCCGCGGCAGCGCCGTCCGACACCAATCCGGGCGATAAAACCAAAAAGAAAAACATCCTGCTGTTCCCCTTTCGGGGGCTGCGCTGGCTCCTCTACAACATCCCCAAGGGGATCTTCTGGGTGCTGAACCTGATATTCAGCTTCGTAAGCCAGCTGCTGCTGCTCCTGTTCCATTACCTGAGCCTGCCCTTCAGGCCTGTCATCAAGGCCGTGTTCAAGGCCTACAATGCCCTGTATGCCCGGTTCGAGAAGGTGTATCATGCGACTCTGGAGTGGAGCCTGGCCCACAAGGGGATCGTGATCTTCTGGTCGCTGATCTTCCTGGGGATCACGGCCTACGCGGCGTCACGCATCCCCCGGGAGCTCATGCCCAAACCGGAGTCCGTGGCCTTCGAGGCCAACCTCAAGACACCCGTCGACTATTCCATGGAGCAGACCTCGGACATCATCCGTACCTTGGAAGTCTGGCTAAAAAACCAGGAAGCGGTCAAGGCCACGTTCTCTCAGGTCGGCATCGTGAGCGGGATGGAAGCGCTCAACCCGGACATCTCACTCAACTCGGCCCGGCTCTATATCGAGGCCTATGAAGAGGAGGATGTGGAGCCGCTGATGGAGGGCCTGAGGCAGCGGATGTATGCCGTGCCGGGGATGACCTTCTCCCTCGTCAAGGAGCAGTCCACCCTGGCCCAGCTCATGGCCTTCAGCACGGCGGAGATCGGGCTCAAGATCAAGGGCGATGACCTCAACCGGCTCCGGATCCTGGCGGAGCAGCTGGTGTCAAAACTGGAATCCGTCGAGGGGATCACCGACATCTCCACCAATCTGGGGGAGGGGAAACCGGAGTTCCTGGTCAGCATCAACAAGCAGGCCATAGAAAAATACGGGATATTTCCTGCTGCCCTGGGAAATTACCTGTCCAACGCCGTAGGAGGCAGGATCGCCTCCGAGTTCAAGGAGCTGGAAAAGAAATACGATATCCTGGTGCGGCTGGATAAGAATGTCCGGGAGAACATAGATACGCTGCTGAACGAGCAGTACTCGCACCAGGGGATGCTCATCCCGCTGCGGGAGCTGGTCAGCTATAAGATCGTCCGGGGGCCCAAGGAGATCCGGAGAGAAAGCCAGCAGCGTGAGGTGCTGGTGACCGCCAACCTGGCCGGGAAGAAGATAAGCCAGGTCGTGCCCCAGGTCCAGGAAAAGATTGCGGAGCTGGAGCTGCCCCCGGGGTACCGCGTGGTGTTCAGCGGTGAGCAGGAGGAGATGCAGCGCTCCTTCCAGAGCCTGATCTTCGCATTCGGGCTGGCGGCCCTGCTGGTCTACATGATCATGGCCGCCCAGTTCGAATCGCTCAAACATCCCTTCCTGATCCTCTTCACCCTGCCCATGGGCCTGACAGGGGCCATATGGGCGCTCCTGATCACGGGGCAGACCCTGAACGTGATCTCCATCATCGGGATGGTGATGCTGGCCGGGATCGTGGTCAACGACGCCATCGTCAAGGTCGATTACACCAACCAGCTGCGCCGGAGCGGTATGGGCGTTAGGGAGGCCATTATGCAGGCCAGCCGGGTGCGGCTGCGCCCCATCCTAATGACCACCGTGACCACGGCCCTGGGACTGTTCCCCATGTCCCTGGGTCTGGGGAAGGGCTCGGAGCTCCAGCAGCCGTTGGCCATATCGGTCATCGGGGGGCTGATTCTGGCCACTTTCCTGACACTCATCCTGATCCCCATGGCCTATGAGATAGCGGAAAGCAAGGGGAGTACTGAGGCATGAGGATCTTTGTCGAGCGGCCCATTGCCACGGCCATGGTGTTCCTGGCGTTCCTGGTCCTGGGTGTCTATTCTTTCTTGAATATCCCGGTGGAGATGCCCGTCCAGACAGAAGAATTCCCGGAGCTGACCATCACGACCGTTTGGCACGGCATGCCGCCCGAGATAATCCAGACCGAGCTGACCGCGCCCATCGAGGAGAAGGCCTCCTCTGTAAAGGGCGTACACAAGATCATGTCTTCCTCGCGGATCGGGTCATCATCCATCACCATCGAGTTTGTGCGCAAAACCAACATGGAGTTCGCTCGCCTGGCGCTGCGCGAGAAGTTGGCAGAGCTGAAGGAAGAGCTTCCCTACGGTGTGCGTCCCCAGATCACATCTTATGTCCCGGAGGAGTTCACCACACGGCCCTTCCTGCAGTACACCATCTCCGGCGATTATCCCCTCCAGAAGCTGCGGGAGCTGGTCAAGGACAAACTGGAGATCGGACTCGGTTCGGTCAAGGGCGTCTCCGCGGTGGAGATCTTCGGCGGGTCCGACCCGGAGATCCGGGTGGTCCTCGATGAGGATAGACTCCAGAGCCTGGGGATCCATCCCTACACCGTGATCAACCGCATCCAGGAGCGCGTGCGCATCTTCCCCGCGGGCACGGTCAAGAAAGGGAGCCGGGAGCTGCTCTTCAAATTCATAAACCCCATACCCAGCCTGCGGGAGATGGGAGAGACCATCATCGCCAAGGTGGGGGTCAACGCCATCAAGCTCAGGGATGTGGCCCGGCTCGAGCCGTCCTACCAGGATATCCGCGGCCTCCACCGCATCAACGGCCAGCCCACCATCAGCCTCACGGTCCACAAGGAAAAGGGCCTGAGCACGCTCGGTGTGTCGCGGGCCGTCAAGAAGCGCCTGGATAAGTTGAGGCTGGAGCTGCCTAAAGACCTGGTCTTCCGCAACTCGGAGGACGAGAGCAAGGAGATACAGAAGTATCTCGACTGGATCTACCTCCTGGTGGGGATCATCATCTCCGTGATTTTCGTACTCCTCTTCATGGTCCTGCGTTCCATCAAGCCCTCCCTCCTGGTCCTATCCTCCATCGCCTTTTCCGTGCTGCTGACCTTCAACCTGATCTACCTGACAAAAACGTCCCTGAACATGCTGACCCTGGGCGGGCTGGCCCTCGGCTTCGGCCTGTTCGTGGACAATTCCATCGTGGTGTTCGAGAACGTCCTGCGGGTGCGGGAGAAGGGAGTTCCGCCCATCCAAGCCGCCATCCAGGGCTCGCGCGAGGTGTTTCTGCCGGTCTTCGCCTCCACGCTCACCACCATGAGCGTTTTCTTTTCCATCGCTTACTTCCAGGGCCGGCTGCGGCTGGTCTATCTACCCATGGCCATCGTGATCAGCGTGGCCCTGGCCGCTTCGCTGCTGGTGTCCTTCTCCATGATCCCCGCCCTGACACCCCGGCTCATGAAGAAGACGCTCAAGAAGCGCAAGGAGCGCTACCGCAAGTTCTATGCGCGGATGCTGAGCTTCCTGATCAAACATCCCATAGAGGTGTTCCTGGTCATCGCCTTCATCTTTGTAGGAACCTACAAGTGGTTCCGTGCCGAGGTCACGTTGGGGGAATTTTTCTCCTGGTACCAGGAGGAGCGCCTGGTCGTCTATGTGGGGCTGCCGGCCGGTGCCCATGTGGAGCGCACCGACGAGGTGATCCGGCAGTTCGAGGACAAGATCCTGGAGACGAGCTACGAAAAAGAGGTCAACACCCGTGTCTCGGACGAGCGGGCCAGCATAAGTATCAGCTTCCCCCCGGAGATCGAGATATCCTACCGGCCCTACCTGCTTAAGGAGGAGCTTATCCAGCTGGCTACCAATTTCGCTGGAATCAATATCAACATCCGGGGATTCGATCCCCAAGGCTACTATTCCGGGATCGGGGGGGGGACCTACTATGACTCCCGCATAAAGTTTTTCGGATACAATCTGAAAAAGCTCAAAAAGATCGCCGCCAATCTGGAGCGGACCCTCAAGCGCAATCCCCGCATCAAGGACACGCGGACCATATCCAGCCGTTTTGGGTGGTGGTGGGGAGAGGGATCATTCGAGTACGTGCTCAAGCTCGACAAGGAGGCCATGCGCAAGTACGACATCGATCCGCAGTACCTGTATGCCCAGATCCAGACCATGATCCGGGGGCGCATGACCTGGCCGATCAAAGCTAACATCGGGGGACGGGAGCTGGAATTCTCCATCAAATCCCCTCAGGCCGAGCGCATGGACCTGAAGGAACTCCAGAACGTGATGCTGTTTACCCGCAACCGCGAGCTCCTGCGCCTCGGCGAGGTGGCCACGCTATCCGAGCAGCCTGTGGCCGGTTCCATCGACCGCGAGGACCAGCAGTTCCAGATGACGGTGATGTGGGAGTTCCGCGGTCCCTACAAGGCCGGGGAGCGCTTCCGCCAGGCCGTCTTCGATCGGATTGAGCTGCCGCCCGGGTTCACCGCCACCATGGAGGACGACCGCTTCCTGACCTCGGAGGAGAAGAGCCAGATCCTGTTCGCCGTCATCTTCTCACTGATCGTCATCTTCATGATCCTGTCTTCCCTGTACGAGTCCTTCCTCCAGCCTTTTTTCATCCTGCTGGCCGTGCCGCTGGCCTTGATCGGGGTGTTCGTGGCCTTCGTGGTTACGGACACCTCCTTCGACTCCTCGGCCTACATCGGAGTGATCCTGCTGGGGGGCATCGTGGTCAACAACTCCATTCTGATGGTCGACAACATCAACCTGAAGCGGCGGCAGGGGCTGCCCATTCTGGAGGCCGTGGTGGAGGGCGCCCGGGAGCGGATCCGGCCCATTTTCCTGACCACGAGCACCACGGTGCTGGGGATGCTTCCGATCGTCTTGATCCAGATCGGGGAGACCAAGCAGCACCTCTGGTCGGCCCTGGCGCTCTGCCAGGTGGGCGGGCTGATCACGTCCACGATCTTTATACTGATCGCCATCCCCATCTTATACTACTACGGCGACAACCTCCGCGGCTGGGGGGCC
>SDBS01001658.1_pt1 | contig 22550 bp, 19 predicted proteins | sample 2277091 | NCBI WGS metagenome assembly SDBS01 (sample SAMN10404972, study PRJNA504765) | marine sediment metagenome | isolation source: marine sediment core GS10_PC15, 163 cmbsf | place: Arctic Ocean: Southern Knipovich Ridge | collected 2010
TTGGACTTCTGAGTGGGCAGACTCCGGTCGCCCTACGGGCTCCCTCCGTCTGCCCATCCCTTCCAGCATACCATGTAGTGTAATTCAATCCGACTTTTGAGACATCAATTCAGAAACTTAGGGAGATAGATCTTTCGAGTGAACATCAGTAACAGCTTATCTTCGTCGGCTCGAAGGATGCCACGTTTGCATAACTGTTCTGCCACACGATGATTGAGTTTCTTCAGGCCTGCGAACCGTGTCACCCAGGTTTTAATCGAGGCCCGCCTCTTCGCATCGCTGATTCTTTGCAGACATTCATCTATTATGGGATCGTCAAGATTTTTGGGTGAGACTAGATTAACGAGTTTACGCTTTGATTCCTCCACAGTGATGTGTCCCTTCAGCAGCAATTCGGCGAGAATCGCTCCACCGATGGCGTATCGACACCTGTCGCCAGCGGATATAGTGCCATCCTTGTCCCGTAAGGAGAGGAGCATGATCTCCTCGTGAAGGAAGAGAGAGTTCTTCGATACCATTTTAACAGTCCTCCAATAATAAATACTGCAATTTGAAGGAATCGCCTTCAGTAACTTATAAATATTATCAGGATACCCACTGTTTGTGTAGTAAATGTTTCCTTAAAAAAATCATAAGAGCTTACAGGCTGGTCTGTTGACGATTAGCATCCGGTTCTAATAGCGTCCACTATGGGGACTCATACGGAGACTTTGACACCAGGAGGTTCACGTATTCCGAACTGTCTGCATGGATAGCCTGGTTTTGGATAGACCCACTCCGGTTAACCAATTCTTGCCTAACCCCTGACCTTCTCCATCTTCGGATCATACATCGGACGTCCGGGCAGAGCCATCTCGAGAGGATACAACTTCCCGGCGATGTCGATCTCCCACTCGCCCTCTTTCCTGTAGGTCTTGTTCAAGGGCTCGCCTGCATCGATCATGGCCAGGCCCACGGCACCGCCGAGTGTGTGCCCGTAGCTCGCCGCGCGGACGTAGCCGACCGGCTTGCCGTTACGATGGATGACTTCGGCGTGATAGAGCAGCGGTTCGGGATCCTTGACCAGCACCTGCAGCAGGCGCTGATCATAGGCAGGCCCCTGCGCTTTCTTCTCGATGCAGAAGGCCTTGCCGATGAAGTCCGGCTTGTCCAGGTCCACAAAGAAACCGAGCCCGGTCTCATAGGCATCGTCCATGTTGTCGATGTCGTGGCCGTAGTCCCTGTATGCCTTCTCCATGCGCAGACTGCCCAGGGCTCTCAGGCCGGCGTGACGCAGACCGAAATTTTTACCCGCCTCGGCAACGCGGTCATAGACGTGCACGGCCTGCTCCGCGGGGATATTCAGCTCGTAGCCGAGCTCGCCCACATAGGTGATCCGGTTACACTGCACGCGCGCAAATCCGATGTCGATCTCCCGCGCGGTCCGGAAGGGAAATGCCTCGTTGGACAGATCCGCTGTGGTGATGGATTGCAGAAGCTCACGCGATCTGGGGCCCTGCACATTGAGCTGGCCGATACCGCCTGTTATGTCGGTGACAAAGCAGTGAGCATCCTCGGGGATGTGGCGCCTGATCCAGGTCTCTACGTGGCGGTGCATAGTGTCGGTGACAACCACGATGAAGCGCTCCTCAGTCAGCTTTGTCACGGTTACGTCGGCTTCCAGCCTGCCACGCTCGTTGAGGAACTGGGTGTAGGTGATCGTCTCGACCGGGCCGTTGACACTGTTGGCCGAGATGTAGTCGAGCACCCGGCCGGCGTCGCGGCCCTGAACGAGGAATTTCCCCATGAATGTCATATCCATGGCAATAACGCTCTCGCGGCAGGCCCTGTGCTCCGCCTCCCAGTAAGGGAACCAGTTCTGACGTCCCCAGGAAAGTTTCTCGACTACCGGTTCCTTGCCTTCCGGCGCGTACCAGGCAGGGCTTTCCCAGCCGCTCACGTCGGTGAAGAACGCGCGCTGATCAGCAAGACGATCATGGAAAGGGGAGCGCTTGCAGTCACGTGCCGTCTCTGGCACGCGAGTGGGATAATGACGCCTGTAGACCAGTCCGAGCGTCTCGACCACTCGTGTCCTGCGATATTCGGGATTGCACTGGTAGGAGTGGAAGCGGTCCACATTTATGCCTGTTATGTCCGCGCCCGGATCGCCGGTAGTGATCCACTGGGCCATGATCCTGCCGAGGCCCGGGCCGGTGATGATACCGATGGAGTTGAGTCCCGCGGCGACGAAATAGTTCTGAACCTCCGCCGACTCGCCGAATGCGACGCCCATGTCGGGCGTAAAGCTTTCCGGACCGCAGAAAAACTTCATGAGGCCGGCTTCCATCGAGACGGGAATGCGGCTCATAGCTTTTTCGAGGAAAGGCGTCATCCGTTCCCAGTCAGGCGGGATCTCGCCGAAGGAGAAATCATCGGGAACACCATCCACCTTCCAGGGGGCGCAGACCGGCTCGAAAAGGCCGATCATCAGGCCTCCGCCCTCTTCCCGATAGTATCCGTGACAGGAAGGGTCCTCGATTATGGGAAGATCCCGCGTCATCCCTTCGATCGGCTCCGTGATGAGATAGTAGTGCTCTGTCGACTGGTTCGGGATGCTGACGCCGTTCAGGGCGCCGAGCTGTCTTGCCCACATACCGGCACAATTGACCACGAACTCCGCCTTTATATTGCCACTCGTGGTGGTCACGCCGATCGCGCGGCCGTTCTTTTCGGTAACTCCGGTAACCGGGACGCCCTGGATGATCTTTACGCCCTTCTGGCGTGCGCCCTTGGCCAGGGCCATTGTAGCGTCCACGGGATTGACCCGCCCGTCCTGCTTCAGATAGTAACCCGCTTCGATGTCGTCCACTCTGGCCAGGGGGAAGAGCTTCTTGATCTCGTCGGGGCCGATCTCCTCGACATCATTGCCGCACATCCGGTTGAAGGCCGCGACCCGGCGGTACTCTTCCACCCGGTCCTTGTCGGCGGCCAGCTCGATGAAGCCCCGGGGCTCAAAGCCGGTGCTGAGCTCAGTCTCCGCCTCGAGGCGCCCGTAGAGTTCGCGCGTGTACATGCGCATATTTACCGAGGTCTCCGAGGTCGAGCCGAAAGTGGTCATCAATCCTGCCGCGTGCCAGGTCGTGCCCGATGTGAGCTCATCACGTTCGATGAGGACCACGTCGTTCCAGCCAAGGTGGCCGAGGTGGTAGGCTATGGAACAACCGATGATACCGCCGCCGATAATGACGACCCGCGCCTCACCGGGAACCTGAGCTTTCGGCATAAGTGCCTCCTGTAATTGAAATCGATTTGATAAAGTCCTCCTGCAGTGCAAACCCGCCAGACTCACAAAGCAATAATATAGCATAAAATTGGTCCGGAATAGAAGCGTGCGCTGAGCTTATTTCAAAAAGTCCCCCAGGTAGGCGGCGTACGATGGTGAAAGCTGTGACATTTCAAGTGAGATGATCTCCGGCACGTCGTACGAGTGGTTCTTCTCGACGAGTTCCCTGACTTGCTCGAACGAGGCCTCTGATGTTTTGATGACCATCATCGCCTCCTCGTCCCTGTTCGTCGCTCCCTTCCACTGGTAGACGGAGATGACTTTAGGGATGATGTTCACACATGGCGCCAGCCCGGCGCCGATCAGCAGGTTGGCAAGACGTTCGGCTTCTTCTAATCCGGATGTCGTGACAAGGACTATCCTGAATCCGTTCATGAACTCTCCTTTCGTCCGGGGACCCGCTCCGATTATACACTCCCCGGCTCACGTGTGCATTAAAAGACAGTTTCCGCTGAAGGATCGTTGGGTTAGAATCCGACTCAACGATAAATGCGAAAGGAAGTACCGAGATGAAGATCGCTGTCATGAGCGATTCACACGATCACCTAGAGAATATCGAAAGGGCTGTTACCCTGGCAACGGAGATGGGCGCGGAGATGCTGCTGCATTGCGGTGACATCTGCTCCCCCTTCGTCATGGACAGGCTCGCGCCGTTTGAAGGACCTGTTCACGTTGTGTTCGGGAACAACGACGGTGACCCGATGACGATCACGAAGATCGCCGAGAGGTTCTCAAACATCACGGTCCATCACCACACTGGAGTGATCGAGACCGATAAGGGCCTGGTCGCCATTACCCATTACCCCGAGCATGGGAAGGGACTCGCCGCCACCGGGCATTACGCGGCCGTATTCTCGGGCCACACCCATTTCAGAATGTCGGAGATCCTCAATGGCACGCCGCATGTCAATCCTGGAGAGGTCATGGGGCTTCTTGGTGAGCCCGGGTTCGTGGTATTCGATCTCGAGAGCGGTGATGTTGAGACCGTGGAGATCTGATCAGGTGAAATCGAGGCCGGGCACTCGTTCGCCGAGGAACTCGAGCGCTTCTTCCAGTACAGGTATGCCGGTCCTTCCCCCCAGCCTGCGGCATTTCATCGCGGCGACGGCGTTGGCGAAGACGCAGCAGCGCCGGATGTCCCATTCCCTCAGCACGGCGTAGAGAAAGGCCCCGTGGAAGACGTCCCCTGCGCCGGTCGTATCTACAGCATCGACCTCGAATCCCTTTTCCTCGATGAACTCACTGTCGGACAGGGCGATACATCCTTTCTCGCCGAGTGTGACGACAGCCGCCTCAGGCCCGTATTTCATCATCGCATCGAGCGCAGCCCGTCCGCCACGGCCCTTCGATATCTGATCCGCGAAGGTTTCGCTCGCGACGATGTAGTGACAGTGCGGAAGGATCTCTCTGACTCCATCCCGCAGTGTGCCGGCGTCGATCAGTACCTTCGCCCCCGCCGCAGCGGCTTCCTTCGCTGCTGCATCAGCCGCCGCCGGCTCGAGAGTATCGACAAGCAGGCCCCTGCACGACGTGACTTTTTCCATGTCGAGTTCATCGGGCATCAGCGGCGCCAGTGTGCCGCGTGTCCACAGGATAGTTCTTTTTCCTGTCTCCGAGTCGACCATTATGAAAGCGAACTGAGAGAGCGCCTCCGCCTCGAGGACTGCCGACGAGACGTCTACTCCCTCGCCGTTGAGCTTCATCAGCATCATCGCGCCACGGTCATCCCCGCCTACCTTGCCGATGAACGCCGTGGAGAGGCCGAGTCTCGCAGCGGTCACCGTTGCCGTGGCGGCGGGACCGCCCCCCTGCACCTCGAGAGTTTCGAGCTCGAGCTTGAGATTCTCTTCGGGGAAATGCGGGATCACCCCGAGATAATCGATGGCCGTATAGCCTACGCCTGTTACGTCAAACTGCTTCACCGCTCTCCTCTTCCTGCATGATAAACTGCCCCCTGTGTCTCGCGAAGGCGATGAACGATTCTATGACGAGCCAGAGGACGAGGAGCAGGATCACTCCTCCTACGATCAGCAGGGGCCAGTGTCCCGCCTGGTAATTCGTCTTGAGCCTTATCGCCATCGCGGTGACCGTCATGATAAGCATGCCGGCCATGGGAACGAGTGTGTAGACGATCGGTTTGCCGAGCCTGTAGAGAAAAAGCGATACTGTCAGCAGACCGAGCGAGGCAAGTATCTGGTTAGTAGTGCCGAACAGCTCCCAGAGAAGCAGTCCGACCGGCCTTCCGTCGACTGTCATCAGACTGAAATAACCTATCCCGACTACGGCTGCCAGGGCAGCGATAAACCTGTTGCGGAGCGGCTTGATATTGAGCCCGTCGCCGAGTTCCTCGAGGTTGTAGCGCAGCAGCCTTGTCCCCGAATCGAGCGTAGTCATCGCGAAGCCTACGGCCATCACGACGATGAAGCTTCTCGCTATCCCTACAGGTATGCCCACGCTTGAGATAAAGTTCCCCGCACCCTTTACAAAGGCGTCCATCTTCGCCGGCAATCCTGCCGCTCCCTGCCAGGAGGCGTAGTGCTCGTACCACTCACTCCTCGAAATTCCCGAAACGCATGCGAGGACGACAATCATCGCGAGCAGGCCCTCGGCGAGCATTCCTCCGTAACCGATCGGCACGGCATGTTTCTCACTGTCGAGCTGTTTCGACGTGGTGCCGGTCGCAACGAGGCTGTGGAAGCCAGAGATCGCCCCGCAGGCGATAGTGATGAATAGAAATGGGAACATCGACGGCAGCCCGGTCGATACGGTATTGATCGCCGGCGCTGATATCTGCGGCCGCGCTATGAAAAGCCCGATATACATCAGCGCCATCCCGATAACAAGCTGGTACGCGTTCAGATAATCACGCGGCTGCAGGAGCAGCCATACGGGCAGGACCGACGCCACGAAGGCGTACGCTATCAGGAGGTAGACCCAGACCGGAGTGGCTACCCCCGTCACGGGGCTGCGCAGGCCGACCCATATCGAGAGGAACATCAGGACGAGTGCGATAAGCGTCGCCGGCGCGAGCCTCACCCCCCGCCTGTAGACGAGCAGTCCGACCATGACGGCCAGGGCTATAAGCGCAACGACGGGGATTACCGCTTCGGGATAGAACGTATCGGAGAAAAGAGTCGCGATGACCCTGACAAATGTACCCATGCAAAGTGAAAGGGTGAAGAATATCAGAACGAGAAATAAAATGTGCGCCCTTCGCCCGACGAGCGACCTCGTCACGTCGCCTATCGAACGTCCCCTGTTTCTCAGCGAGACAAAGAGGGACGCGAGGTCATGGACGCCACCGATCAGTATCGAACCGAAGAGGATCCAGAGAACGGCTGGCAGCCAGCCCCAGATCACCGCGATAGCCGGGCCGAGAATCGGGCCGAGGCCGGCGATCGAGGCGAAGTGATGCCCGAAGAGGACTATCGGGCTGGTCGGAACGAAATCCACCCCGTCCTCGAACGACTGCGCCGGGGTCCTCCTCTGGGGATCGAGACCGAGCACCCTCCGGCCCAGAAAACGCGCGTAGACCATGTAGGCTATGATGTACGCGGCAAGTGTAATCAGTGCTATCGTCAGGGCGTTCATCCGCTTATCCTCCTGCAGCAGATGTTACTCCAATCACCCCCGCCGGACAACTCCATTTGGAGGCAATCCTTGCCACTCAGCCTCCCGACGTATATCCTACTGCCGGGAGAAAGATATATGGACGCTGGAAAGAAATACTGTACCTGGTGCGGCAAGCCGCTCACGACGAAGACGGAGGACGGCCGGACCAGGCTGTACTGCGAGGCCGAGGAGAGGTTCCTCTACGAGAACCCGGTCCCAGCATCGACCGCGGTACTCTTCAACGACGAGGGCAGGATCCTTCTCGTCCTCAGGAGCCGTGAGCCGGGCGCGGGCGAGTGGTCGCTTCCCGGCGGATTTGTCGAGAACGGGGAGAGCCCCGAGGACGCGGCAAAGAGGGAACTGGAGGAGGAGACCGGTCTTTCAGCGTACGGCCCCACGCTGATCGACGTCATATACCAGGAGAGCGTCTTCTACGGGACATGCCTGCTGATCATCGGGTACATATTCGAGGGGTTTACGGGAGATATCACTGCCGGGGATGACGCCTCGGACGCGAGATTCTTCCCTATCGACGAGCTTCCCCAGCTCGCTTTCGAGAGTCACAGGACTATTGTGATGAAGGCTGTTTCTCGCAGGGGTTAGATCCGCCACCTGTCGAGGTCGTCGTCCGATGCAGGAGCGACCGTCATCTCACGCACATCTTCGCCGCTCGTGATGGACACCCTGACTGAAGCCTCGCGCTTGCCGTCGCTGTATCTCGCCGTTACCGCCGCGGCCTGCAGGATCTCCTCTTCCGAAGCGTCGCCGATTATGATGGTGACCGGACCGGGATGGTCGAGGGTCGTCAGATTGATGTTCTCTCCCCACTCCGATTCGAGGTAGTCGTTCTCCAGCTCGTGCCTGCCCACGACGATCTTGACCCCGTCGGAAAAACGCAGGTGCCTCCCCATCGAGATCAGGACCGTATCCTCGCATGTGACAGTGTGATCACCGTGGTCGGTCAGGTCGTTATACTTGCGCGCGTAGTTCTCGTCGGTCAGAGTGCATCCGCCCGCCGGAGTGGCGTAGTCCTCGATCCCGAGCTCATCGGCGAGCGCCATCTGTCTCTTCCTCGACCTTCCCTGGATGTCGAGGAGTTTTTCGCGATCGACAAGGCCCTTCTTTTCCGGTTCGGTGGCGGCGAGAAGTTTCGCGCAGAGGGGCCTGAGCAGCTTCCCCGAGAGCCCGCTCTGCTTCTCGACCTGCTTCATCGCACGCAGGTGCTGCGACATCGGCCGCTGTCCGAGCACTTCGCCTGTGAAGATGAAGTCAAAGCCTTCCGCTTCCATGATCTCCCTCGCCTTGTCCAGGAGGAAGATGCGGCAGTCTATGCAGGGATTGATATTCTTGCCGTACCCGAAACGGGGAGAGATGAACACATCGAGAAATTCCTCGGAAACGTCGATGACACGAACGGGGATGCCGAGTTTCTCCTCGAGCCTTTCCTTCTTTTCCGCGGCTATCTCCGCAACCGACATCTTCCCGCAGACGCGCTTTCTCAGCGAACCCGCGCCGAAGCCGTTGAGAAAATGCAGGCCGGTAATATCGACACCGACTTTCTTCAGCATGGCTACAGCGAGCAGACTGTCCAGTCCGCCGGATATCATTCCGAGAGCTCTTGCTTTCTTTTCCATAGAGATAAAACTAAAACTAAATACGCTCTTTTGCAAGTACGCGTCTGTATCCTTCGCAGAGAAGGTTGAATCCGAGGCAGGTAATGAAAATCATCAGTCCGGGCGCGAATGCCGCCAGGGGGGATATGCGCAGCGTCATCCAGGCCCCCTGCATCATGTTTCCCCAGGTCGGTACTGGGGGCTGCACGCCGAATCCGAGGAAACTCAGAGCGCTCTCTACGAGCATCGCGCTGGCCAGCCCCGCTGCGGCCGCTACGAGAATCGAGCCCGAGGCCTGGGGAAGCATGTGCCGGAAGACGATCCACGGCCCGGTGGCTCCGACGGCCCTTGCCGCCTCGACAAACCCTTCCTCCCTTATCTGCATGAACCTCGAGCGTACTATCCTCGCCGTCTCCATCCACGAGGTGCTGCCGATCAGCAGGGGGATCAGCCAGATCTTCCCACCCGCTGCCGATGCAGCGATGAGCATGACGAGAAATACCGGGATCGAGAGAAACAAGTCGATCGTCAGGGATACGGTCCGGTCGACGGCGCCTCCGAGCCAGCCCGCCGCGCCTCCGAGGATTATCCCGGTCAGCAGCGCCACGGCGACGGACAGGAAGGCGACCATCAGGGTGAACCTGCCCCCGTGAAGGAGCCTCGTCATCACGTCCCTTCCCAGCTGATCGGTACCGAGGGGATGAGATGCCGAAAGCTGCGCCGAGATGTTATCGAGGTCTATGGCGTCCCGGTCCCAGGGACCGAGCAGCGGAGCAAGCGCCGAGACGGTGATTATCAGTATCAGCATTGTCGCAGGCCAGAATATCAACCGGCCGGTTCGTGAACGCCTGCCGCCCGTTGGAAACCCTGCGCGCGCCGGAATCGATGTGCTCCGTATCACCTCGCCTCACCTCCCCTGCGGGCCGCCGCTTCTTCAGCCGGCCGGGTCCTCGGATCGAGTATCATGTTGATCAGGTCACCGGCGGTATTCATCAGTATTATCAGTATCGATGCTATCACCACTATCCCGAGCACCCTCGTGTAGTCCTGTCTCTGGAGCCCCTCGTAGAAGAGCCTCCCCATGCCGGGCCATGCAAAGACCGTCTCGGTTATGACCGCGCCGGTGAAGAGGGTGGGGATCTGCATCGCGAGAACGGTCACAGCCGGAAGGAGAGCTCCGCGCAGGGCGTGCTTCAGTACGATTGTCCTCTCGGTGAGCCCTTTGGCGCGGGCTGTTCGTATGAACCTGCCGCTGAGAGAATCGATCAGCCCCGACCTGAGATACCTGCTCCATGTGGCGAGCCAGGCAATCGACAGGACCGAGGCCGGCAGCGCCAGGTGACGCAGCCTGTCGGCCAGCGAGGCACCTTCACCGGCGGCCCTGCCGCCGGCGGGCAGCAGGCCGAGCTTTATCGAAAAGATATAGATCGCGATGAGTCCGAGCCAGAAGACCGGCACGGAGATACCCGCTGTCGTCACGACGGTGAACAGTCCGTCTGTCCTGTCGCCTCCGCGGATGGCTGAAAGCACGGCCAGCAGACCTCCCGCTGCGACGGCCAGAATAAGCGCGGCCCCCATCAGCTCGAGAGTGGCGGGGACGCGCTCGGCGATCATCGCCGTGACGGGCCGCCCGGTCACGTAGCTCCTGCCGAAATCGAGCCTGAGAAAGACCTGCCTGAACCACATGAGGTACTGCACCGGCAGTGGCCGGTCGAGTCCGTAGTTCTCCCTGATCCGCGCCATGTCCTCACCGGTCGTCTTCGGGTTGCCCGAAACGATTCCCGCCGGCCCGCCGGGGGCCAGGTGCAGGAGCGCAAAGGTGACTATCGACACGAGCACGACAAGCGGCACGGCCAGCGCGAGTCTCTTTATGATGCTCGATCCCATCGTTCTCCTCTATCTCGACGGGAGAAAGACCGTCTCTCCCGCTTCAGGTACCTTCGTCTCTATTCCGAGCACGGCCTCGAGCCTCTCGGACAGTGCATTGGACTGATCCGGTTCACCGTGGACGATAAATGCAGTGGTGAGCCCATCGATCGAACCGACCCAGCTTACAAGGTCCTCCTGGTCCGCATGACTCGAGAATGCATCGAACCTGATCACCTTGATCGCGGGCGAGAGCCAGACCTTCTTCGTCTCCCCGTCCTCACGATACCTCACGTATACGGTGCTGTCCCCCTCGGCCAGCTTGCGGCCGATCGATCCGTACGACTGCCATCCCACGATGCAGAGCAGGTTCCGCTCGTCGCCGGCCATCCTGACGAGGTGGCGGGGTGAATTGGCGTGCGCCAGGTCCCCGCTCGACGATATGAACACTGTCGGCCTGTGATCGCGGCCGTGGACCTTCATCGATGTCTTGCTCCGCACCTCCCTGTGGTACGATCTTTTCAGGATATCATCACCGTACATCAAGTGAGCCGTCCCGGACAGGCTCTCCGGGTGATTCCTGAAGACGTCGCTTACTCTTTTTGCCGTGGGGCTGTCGGAGTAGATCTCGGTGCCTGACGGTATCGTTCCATCGTCGATGAACATGTCGAGCGCCGCGATGACCTCCTGTGTCCTTCCGAGTGTAAAGGCGGGTATCAGCACGTCGCCGCCGCCTTTGAGCGTCGAGCCTACCGCTCTGCCGAATTCCCCGTACCTGTCCAGCAGGTCGCTGGTTTTAAAATCTCTTATCCTTCCGCCGTATGTCGATTCCACTACGACATATTTCGACGGAGACGGATCGACAAGTTGGGGGAGAAGTATCGCTCCGCCAGAACCGAGGTCACCTGAAAAGATGATCTTTGCCGTTCTGTGCCCCGTATCGATCTCGATCTTCGCGAAGGCCGCGCCGAGCAGATGCTGGGCGCACCTGAACACGAAGCTCACCGGCCCGGCCGTCATCTCCTCCTCGAAGGGAACCGGCCTGATCGCCGCGAGCGACCTGTTGAAATCCTCTTTGCTCACCCTGTCGCGGTCGAAGCTTCTCGACATCTTCATCATTATCGGAGCGAGCTCCGCCGTTTCCGGGGTGCAGTAGATCTCGCCGTCGAATCCGGCGGCGAAGAGCTGCGGGATCTTCCCGCAGTGATCGGTATGAGCGTGCGTCAGTATCATGAAATCTACGGAAGCTGGATCATCGGGAAGTATACTGTTACCTGCATCGCCGAAGGCGCCGCAGTCGACCAGAAAAGACGTGCCTCCTCCCGAGACGAGTGTGCATGAGCCGCCCACTTCCATCGCTCCTCCAAGGAATGTCACGGTGATCCCCTCGTCCCTGCCGCGTGGGCGCAGCAGGTAGAATGCCGTGATCACCATGGCGATCACGGCTATGACGGTTATCAGCCTTCGCCAGTCCCTCATCTACCCGCCTCCTCCTTGACCGTCAGCTTCCACTGCGCCACGTTCCACGTATCTCCCGACTGCGTCGGGTTCGGCCTGTAGTTCTCCAGGGCCGCCGGCATCGCGTCGAGCTGGGTGACCCAGAGAAGAGGGATGACCGGCAGCTCTTCGGCAAGTATGCGCGCGACCTTATCGTATATCTTCTTTCTCTCCTCGAAGCCGACCGTAGCGCTCCCCGCCGAGAGAAGGCGGGTCAGCTCATCGTGTCTGAACCTCGAATTGTTCTGGCCCTTCGGCGGCACGAAATCGCTCGAGTAGCTCCCCTCCTTGGTCGAGGGATCGGGGGGAGTCAGGAAGGCGTAGAGGGCAAGGTCGAACTTTCCCCTCTTCAGCACTCCCCGGTCGTCCCAGCTGGCGAACAGGACCGTCGGATGATAGTTCCTGATCTTCAGGTCGATACCGACCCTTGAGAGCTGCTTCTGCAGCACGACCTGTGTCCTTTCCCTGCTGGCCCTTCCGGCAGTGGATGTTATCTCGAGCTTGAGATCCTCGCCGCCGCGCTCTCTTATCCCGTCACCGTCGGTGTCTTTCCAGCCTGCCTCGGCGAGGAGGCGCTCCGCCTCCTCCGGGTCGAACCTCAGCATGCTCATACCATAATCGCTGTGATAGGGAGAGTCGGGATGCTCGTCACTGTACGCCGGTATCCACACCCCGTTGTATATTTTTTCTGATATCTCTTTCCTGTCTATCGCAATGGCGATCGCCCTGCGGACCCTCCTGTCGGAGAGTATCGGATGCTCGCAATTGACATCGAGATGCTCGTTGAAAAGTGCGGGATTCCTGTAGATAGTCGTTCCCGCGAGGCCGTCCGCCAGCGTAAGAAGCTCGTCAGGCGCGTTATCTATCCCCATGACCGATCCTGTCTCGAGCTGCATGAGGAGCGCGTTGCCGTCGGGAACGAACTTTATCATGATTTCGTCGAGATAGGGCCCGTCCCCGTAGTATGCATCGTTGGCCCTGACCGTTATGTGCGACCCGGAGACCCACTCGTGGAATACGAACGGGCCGGAACCGACCGGAGCGCTGTTGAACGGGTGCGACTGGAACCCCACTCCGAGCGCGCCGGAGAGAAGGTGCTCGGGAAGGACTGATTCGTCGTAGAAGCAGTCGCCCGCGAAATTCGCGTAGACTTCGGAAAGCCTGAATATCACTGTATACGGATCCGGCGTCTCGACGCTCTCGACGATGTCCCATCCCTGCCTCGTCTCGACGTTGATGTCAGGATGGGTCATCACGCGGTACGAGAACTCGACATCCTTCGAGGTCACCGGTGTGCCATCATGCCAGAAGGCGTCCTGCCTGAGATGATAGGTGTAGACAAGATGGTCGGCAGTGATGCCGCCGTTCTCAACGGTGGGTACCTCTGTGATCAGGTCGGGGATGAGCTGCATCATGTCGTCATGCTTGACGAACTTGCTGAAGATCAGGTTGCATACGTAAACGACAGCGACCATGCTGTTGACAGCTTCGTTCAGTATCTCGGGTTCCTGCTGCATCCCGATGACGAGCTTCCCGCCACCCGCGGGTTTGTCAGGCGCGCTGCCGCCGTCTTGTCCGCCGCACCCGCAACAGGTTATCAATAAAGCTGTTAATATTAACGATGCTATCGCTTTCCGCTGGCGCGGCATAGAGGTCTCCTTCCGGAACGACTGCCTGTATCTCGAGATCGGGCACACCAGGCTTGTGAACAGAGTTATCCGGAAGCGTTTATTGCATTTAGCATGCCAGAGGACCGGTCAGTCGTAGATGCGCGCGAACTTCTCCAGGGGCAGCCTCTCAGGCCTCTGCTCCTCCGCCTCTTTCTGCCACGGCGTGAGCTCCGGGTCGATCTTATCGGCGAGTTTGCCGACTATGATCAGGGTGATGACCTTCACTTCTCCGCCGAGGCCGAATGCCGCCTTGACCATCTCCTCATCGAATCCCGCGATGGGATGAGCGACAAGGCCGAGCTCGACGGCCCTGAGGATGAGGTGCGCCGTGGCCATTCCCGTATCAAAGAGATAATACTCCCTGCCGGCCACGAGGCAGTCGTCCTCGACCTTCGAATGGACGGCGATTACCATCGAGGCCTTCTTCGCCCATTCGTTGCCCTTCGCCAGAGCGTCGAACATATTCTCGAGTTTCTCCCCACCCGCCGCGAACTCGTACCTCCACGGCTGCTTGTTGTAGCACGACGCCGACAGCGAAGCGCTCATGGCCAGGTCCTCGATCGTCTCCCTGTCTATCGAGACAGGCACGAGCGAACGCCGGGCTCTGCGTGTTTCTATGGCTTTTTTGACATCCATTTGAAGCCCTCCTTCTAGATATAAGCGTGAAGTCCGCCGAGGAAAAGATTGCCGAGAAAACTGAAAAGGATTATGACCAGCCCGACGATCGAGGCGATGGCCAGCTTTTTCCCCCTCCATCTGCCCCTGGCGTTCTGGTGAAGGACCAGCGTGTAGTAGAGAACTATCACGAGCGCTCCGGTCTCCTTGGGATCCCAGCTCCAGAACCTGCCCCAGGCATTGCGCGCCCAGATCGCGCCGGCAAAGATCGCCCCTATGAAGAAGAGCGGATATCCGAAGCGAATAGCCCTCGAAATCAGCTCCTCGAGCACATCCTTCGACGGAAGTATGCGGCTGCTCCCCTCATTCTTCCCCCTGATCAGGTACATGGTCCCCGCGCCGGCAGCGACGAGAAACGCTCCCTCGGAGATGGCGGCGATCGACACGTGAATATAGAACCAGTAGCTCTGAAGAGCCGGCATAAGCTGTTTCGACGCCTCTTTCGGAAGCATCGAGGCTATGACCATCACAATTATCAGCACCGGAGCGACGAATACGCCGATCGACATCTTGCGGTAGCGCGCGAGGAATATGACGAACGAGAGGGCGATCACCCAGGCCATCGTCACGGAATACTCGTACATCGTGGCGAATGGGGGATGCGTCGTTATCCACCATCTCGCCCCGAGACCGAAGGTGTTGAGGACAAGCCCCCCGATAAAGAGTGCGGACGCGATGATACCCGCCTTACGGTTTCCCGAAGCGGCATGCGCAGCGAACAGTAAAAACGAACCGAGGTAGAGCCAGAAGGCGCCCCAGAAAAGGGTGATGTCGGCAGTTGAACTCAAGTCGCACTCTCCTTTTCGATCTCCGCTGCTATCTCTTTCCCGATCCTGTCCATCTGTTCGCCGAAAGTGACCTTCCATCTGGCCGTTACTCCGACCGCGGTAATGCCGGTTCCGTCGATACTGCCGTGCACGACCCTGTAGTTAAACATGTACAGCAGCAGCAAGCCCGCCGATCCAAGTATCATTCCCAGCATGAAGAGAGAAGCCCCGGGATTTTTCGTCAGCTCGAGCCCGGTGTAATACACAGGTTCGATATCCTTGAACACGACTGAATCAAGGCGATCGAACTTCGTTCCGAAATCTGGAAACATCAGGAAGGTCCAGCCTGAAGTGCGGCCGCCCGGACCGTCGAGGATTATCTCGAGCGCCGGATTGTTCATCGCTCCGCTTACCGATCTGGGGCCTCCTTCCATCATCCTGAAATCGGGCAGGAACCTCCCGGCCTTCACGGTCAGCTCCGTGCCGGGGACCGCCTCGACCGAGCCCTGCTTAAGCGTAAGTACGGCAGGGACCGCGGAATCTTGTGCGGAGACCATGATGGTGGCCCATTCGAATTCGTTCTCAGCGAGATAGTACGAACTCTGGTATATGCTCGTACCCCTGTACCTAAGGGGATGGTTGACTTCGATCTCCGCTACCTTGACCTCGGCGCCCGAGTCATCCACAACCGTTACTTTGGTGATATAGTCACTGACCTGCATCTTTCCGGTCATCAGGATCCTGAACTCGTCGATCCTCACTGCGGTCCCGTCTTCGGAAATGGGAAGAACGTCCCCCCTCCTCCCATACAGGATCTCGCTGCTGCCCAGCCTGCTCCCTATTACTCCGCCGATCGTGATCACGAGCAGTCCCAGATGGAAGATCAGGTTGCCCAGGTGGCGCCAGCGGCCGCTCGTCGCGGCGAATACAGTCGAGCCATCCTCACTCCTCGACGCAAAGCGGAAGCCCCTCGACCTGAAGGTCCTCCCGGTGATCTCGATTATCCTGCCGACTGCATCACCTGAAACAGGTGCGGCGCGGCCGAACTTTCTTCCGTAATGGGCTACAGGGTCCTTTTCGTCCTTCCAGCCTGCCGCCTCACCGAGGGGTATCGAAAATCCCGGGGCGCCGTCCCTTCTCTTCGACGGCCGGCGAGGTACCGTCACACGGAAACTCTTTGTGACCATCCCCTTCCACCTCGTCGCGAGACAGAGGAGAAGAACGACAAAGAAGAGGGCCAGGACACCGCTGAACCAGAAGGAATGGAAGGGGTCATAGAGCTTGAAGGCCTCGATCCATGACATCGCCGTATCGCCCCACTTCTGCCTGAAAAACTCTCTCCTGTACGGCAAGTCGGGAGGAAAGAACTCGGTCATCAGCCAGCCCGCTGCACACGAGCCGAGCAGGATCGAAATGGTAAAGATAGCTGTCCGCTGACTTATCAGGTGACCTCTACTTCGATTTTTTGCCGGGACATTGTCTTTTTCATCAGTCATGTTCCTGATTGTAAGCGAAGACTCATTCTCTGTCAGTAAAAACAAGCAGTGAAAGGGGTTTACTAACGGCACTATTCGGGGGTATATAATCAAAGTTACGTTATGAGAGATCAGATTACAAGAAGTGCTGCGGTCGCACTGGTCCTGCTCCCGCTTCTCGCTGGATGCGGCGAAAAATCGACCAGCGATATGACGAAGGAGGCGTTCGACGCGATAGCGGACGACGTTGTCTCCCTCTACACCGGGATTCATCCGCTGCGTGCCTCGAGACTCGGCATCGAGGCCGCCGATTCACTCCTCTTCACATTCTCTCCTGTCGAGATAGAACACGCGATGGCGACGATAGATACGCTGATGGCTGCTGTCTCGTCCCTCGCGGCGGATGATCTCGACGATAACAGAATCGATGAATCTATCCTGCTCATTGACTGGATGAAGGGCGAACGCTTCGTTTTCACACAATCGCGCACCTGTCTTGACAATCCACTGCTGTTCTGCTGGATGATCGAGGAAGCGCTGATGGGAATTCCATCCAGACCCTACCCCCCTGCCGACGGTGAGAGGCGGGCCTGGGCGATCCGGATCAGCAACCTTCCCGTCCTGGTCGAAAACGCATCCAGATTCCTCAGGAAACCGGGAGGCATCCATCTCGAGGAAGCAGCGAAGAGGCTCGAGTCTCTTTCGGGCAGGATGCCGAGTCTCGCCCGGATCGCGGAAGAGCGGTACGGGGAACCGGTCAGCGAGTTGGAGCAGGCCCGCGGGGCCGTCCGGAGATACAGGGAGATCATCGACTCCTTTCGCGAGATGAGAACGAGCAGCAGACAGATAATGGGAATGGAAGAGCTCTCGAGGATCCTCCAGTATTCGGAGCACCTCGACTTCGACCCGGCAAAGATGATCGCTGAGGCAGAAAAGATCACCAGGCGGTTGTCCAGGCAGCTGGTTCCCGAAGGAATCGCTGTGAACGATCCCGGAGCTGGGCACGTCACGGTATCCGCGGATATGGCGGATTCCCTGCTCAATCACTTCGAAGACGGATTGTCCTCGAGACGGACCTTCGGCATGAAGAAGAATCCGCGTTCGCCGGTAGCCGGATACGAAGAGATATGGAAACCACTGAGGGTCCCCGTGAATCCCTTCCTCACCCTTCCGGTGATTCCCGAAAGGGATATACGGTGGTCCTTCGGATCGAAAAAGCGCGGCAACTGCGTCCCCACAGTCTATGTTCCGGACGGACGGGAATATTCACTCGATCAACTGAAATACGATCTCCTGCTCACTTCATCATTGATGTCCGCTCCTGACAGAAAGATGTGCCGGAACGAATCACCCGTCAGAATGATCTTCGGGTCGGAGACGTACAGATACACCTGGAAGACCCACAATTCGACGGACCTGACCGCACTGATCCCCGAGCGGAGGATGCAGCTGAACAGGTTCCAGACCACCGAACGTGTGGCTGCCCTGACGAGGATGATCCTCGTATTCCGGCTGTATTCGGGTAAGTTCACAGTCGAAGCGGCGAGGGAATACGCCGGAGAGTTGATCCCGTTCGACGTGGCAGGGATAGAAAATGAGGTCATCCTGGCCTCAGTCTCCCCTGTGTCCGCATTCGAGGGGATAGCGTTCATGACGGCCGAAGCGATGGTTAAGACTGCTACGATGGACCGTTCGGGAGGAAAACCGCGTGAGAGGATCAGGAAGCTGCTGCTCGACTCCACCGGCATGCCTCCCTATCTCCTGATGAAGAGGATGTCCCCCTGAAACATAACCGGCGCTGTCTCGTAAATATATATATACGGAGGTGTACAATGTATCGAATCAGGATCTTCTGCGCCGCTGCGGCGGCGCTATTTCTTCTGACAGCTCTTCCCGCAGCCGGCGGAGAGATCGAACGTGATTTCAACGAGAGCTTCGAGGTCGAGCGCGGCTTTGCGCTGAGACTGAAGCACGGCGATGGAGACGTAACGATAACACCGTGGGACAAGGATATCATCGAGGTCACCGTCCATTACCACGCCGAGCGCAAAGGCCTTGGCGACGACTCGAAACTGGATTTCGACGTCGAGTTCGAGGAAAAGAACGGTGTGATCGAGGTAACGGGCAAGGAACCCAGGAGCATGTTCATGGGCCTGTATATCTTCATCCTCAGAGAGTACACATATACGATATTCGCTCCCAGCTATATCGAACTCGATCTGCATGGTGACGATGGAAACATAGACATAGAGAAATGGAGCGGACAGATCGAGATCAAACTCGACGATGGAGAGATCAACCTCTACGAATGTGAACCCGGAAAAACCAGGATCCGGGTGGATGACGGCGACATCTCTCTCGACGGCTATTCGGGTTCCCTCGATATCATCGGAGACGACGGGGACATCGACGTGATCCGGGGAAGATTTACCGAATGCCGCATCCAGTTGTCCGATGGTGATATCCGGGTCCGTGACTCGGAGGGTAATTTCTACATCGAGGTCGATGACGGAACGACCGAGCTTCTTCGCATACAGACAAACATCATGGATCTCAAGTCGGAGGACGGAGATTTCGACATCGAGCTCCTCAAGACCGGCAAACTCGACCTCGAGGTGAGGACAGACGACGGAGACATAGAAATAGGCCTGCAGAGAGGTATTTCGGCGTCGTTCTCGATCGACGTCGATGACGGCAGGATACGCACCGACCTGCCTTCGGCGAAGGACGTTCAGAAGGGAGACGACTGGATGTCCGGAAAACTCGGCAAGGGAAAGGGCAAGATCAGGATCCGCACGAGCGACGGGTCAGTGATGCTCCGCGAGCTGAGATAACGATCCGGCGGATCATCTCTGACACAGGGCCTGCGGGAGACCTTTCTATCAGAAAGGCGCCCCGTCGGCCCTGTATTCCATCTTCCCGGCAAGGACTGTCGCGATAACTTCGATTCCCGGGATCCCGGCCGGATCCGCCTTCATGATATCAGTGCCCAGTATGGTCAGATCGGCAAGTTTCCCTTTGACTATCGACCCCCTCTCCTTCTCTTGGCCGGCCGCCCACGCGGCGTCGAGAGTATAGGCCCTGACAGCTTCCATTATGGTCAGGCGCTGCTCCGGCGCCCATCCCCCTGCAGGCGTTCCATCGAGAGCCTGTCTTGACACGGCGGCATATATCCCGAGCAGGGGATCTATCGGTTCGACCGGATAATCGGAACCGCCGGGTATCCGCGAACCTGAGTCCATCAGGGACCTCCAGGCATAGGCTCCCTCGATCCGGTCCCCGCCGATCCTGTCGGGTGCCCACGGCATGTCTGAGGTGCAGTGGATGAACTGCATCGAGGGGATCACACCGAGGGAGGCGAATCTCCCGATATCCGCCGGGGAGAGTATCTGCGCATGTTCGATACGATGCCGCAGACCGCTGCCGGGTTCCTCCACGAGCACCTTTTCGTATACATCGAGAACAAGGCGGTTGGCCCTGTCTCCGATGGCGTGTATCGCGACCTGGAATCCGTTCCTGTGACAGGCAAGGACCTTCTCATAAAGCAGCCCGGGGTCGGTGACTATTATGCCCCTGTTCCCCGGATCGTCCGAGTAATCCTCGAGCATCGCGGCGCTTCTGGCCCCGAGCGATCCGTCCCCGTAGAACTTCACGCCGGCCAGCGAAAACATCCCGTCAGCGAAATCATCGACGGGCCCGGCGGCAAGAACAGAATCGAGATCGTCCGCGTCTCCATCGAAGTACGCCGTTATCCTGAACGGAAGCTCCCCCGCCTCATACAGCTCACGATAGATACCGGCGGTCTCGCTGCCGATACCCATCTCGTGCGTTCCTGTCAGGCCGACGGCGAGACAGGCCTGCGCGGCGGAGATCATGAGTTTCTTCTTCTCTTCAGGGGTGATCGCGGGTACGACATCCCGCACGAGCGAGATAGCATCATCGAGAAGGATACCTGTTGGCTCCCCGGAAGCGTCCCGCTCGATCTTCCCGCCGTCGGGATCGGGAGTATCCGCGCCGATACCCGCCGCCTCGAGGGCCTTCGAATTGGCGATCGCCGCGTGCCCGCATACCCTGGTGAGCAGCACAGGATTATCGGGACTGACCGGATCGATGTCGCTCCTGTGAGGAAAGTCCTTTATGTCCCAGTCGTTCTGATCCCATCCCCTTCCCGTTATCCATCGGCCCCTGTGGGCCGCGGCGGCCTCAGCCTTCAGCCGGTCACGGATCTGGGCGATCGATGCCGTCCCGTTAAGATCAAGCGCGGCCCTGCTGGCCGCATACCCGACAAAATGCGCATGCGCATCAACGAGTCCGGGTATGACAGTCATGCCGTGGAGGTCATATTTCACCGCCGCGGGACCGGCTGCGGCTATCGCATCTTCACTGCGCCCGACGAAGAGTATCCTGCCGCCGCCGACAGTGACCGCCTCCGCGAGGGGGGCACTCTCGTTCATCGTGTATATCCTGCCGTTATAAAAAACCGCCTTTATCGTTTCGCCCCGTCTCTCACCCATCACGACACCACCCTGCAGGACATTAACCGACGCTGATACGACAAGAACCGACACCGCGAACACGGCGATGCTTCTGCGCATGATTCGCTCCTTCTTTTTTCAGGATTGATGAGATCGCGTGAAAGATTCAGCGATGCATCTTCTTGATGGCGCCCCAGCTCGTCTCCTCCACTGCGGTACCAGTACATCCGGGTGACTGGGTAAACGCTCCCACGTCGACGCCGCAGGCGTTGTTCTCAGCCCAGCACGGCGAGTCTACGTGAAGGTAAAATGGATCCGGCGATCCGCCGGCTGCATAGCAGAAACGCGTCAGGCCGTAGAAATCATCGACTCCCGGGGCGCATCCGCTGTAATCCTCGAAATTCAGGTAGAAGTTGTTGCAGCTCAGAGAAGTGGTGCCTCCCAGGCAGAACGCACCTGTGGTACATCCGTTGATAATGCTCCTGCTCAGTGTGAACGAACCTCCGAGATTCTGAACTCCTGTATCGGCTCCGACTATCGTCATATTTCTTACAGCAGTGCCGGAACCATCGAGAATGCTGATCCCCGTTCCGCACGAATCGATCAGACTGAACATGATGCCCGGTGACGATGAGATGCCGGAGACCTCGATGCCGGTCTCACAGTCTATGATATTGCAGTACCAGTACATCCCCGTGCCGCTCTCTATCGAGATCCCCTTTCCGAATTCCCTGAACTCGAATCCGAGAAGGGTCGAACCCATTCCGACGTTCCTGAACGTGATCCCTGTTCCCTGGCGATAGCTGGACGATATGATGACCGGAGTGCCGTTCTGGTACTGAAAGTAGATATCCTTGCCGTCGACCAGAAGGTCGTCCTCGTGGTAGTAGCCGCCCCAGACGATAATAGCATCGCCGGTCTCGGCATTGTCTATCGCGGCCTGGATAGTCGGGACATCACCGCTCCCGTCGGCCTTGACCTCGAAAGTCGTCTGCGCCGCGGCGGCGCCGTGCAGGAGGAGCATTGCAAGCAGAGCGAATGTCGTATACCTCGTCACCTTTTTCACCTCGCAGAAGAAGCTAGCATATCCCCGATGTCCGGTCGAGTCAAAATCGGGCGCATGGTGTCTTGCCCGCAGCGGGCATTTTCGTTATTATCCATGGAGAAGCTTGTAAGATCTGAACCTCGGAGAATCATAATGTACGGTAACAGGGATTATTCAGGGTACAAGAGGCAGAGCAGCTTGCTGGACAGTGTTATCATGCGCCTCATAATAGCTAATGCGGCCATGTTCATCATTATTCAGCTTCCGGTGGGAAGACAGATAGCAGCATATCTCGCTCTTACACCCAGGCTGGTCGTTACCCGCGGCTACGTCTGGCAGATGCTCACCTACATGTTTCTGCACGGCAGTCTCATGCACTTCGGCCTGAACATGTTCGTCATCTGGATGTTCGGAAGGACCCTCGAGCAGGTCTGGGGAAGCAGTCGTTTCCTGAGGTTCTATTTCGCATGCGGGCTCGGAGGCGCCGTCTTCAGTTTCCTCTTCGCATTCAACACTCACGTGATCGGAGCCTC
>SDBS01001659.1_pt1 | contig 22548 bp, 20 predicted proteins | sample 2277091 | NCBI WGS metagenome assembly SDBS01 (sample SAMN10404972, study PRJNA504765) | marine sediment metagenome | isolation source: marine sediment core GS10_PC15, 163 cmbsf | place: Arctic Ocean: Southern Knipovich Ridge | collected 2010
GGGTCGGGGCAAAGGATCTCGTCTCCCGGGTCGAGCAGCGCGTGGCAGGCCAGCAGCAGCGCTTCGGAGACGCCGATCGTGACGATGATCTCGCGCTGCGGGTCATAGCGCACGCCGTAGAGGCGCTGAATGTGGTCCGCGATCGCCTCTCGCAGCGGGTGGAGACCGTAATTGGACGTGTAGTGTGTCTCGCCGGACTCGACGGATTCGAAGGCGGCGCGGCTGTAGCGCTCCGGCGTGACGAAATCGGGCTCACCGACGCCCAGAGAGATTACGCCGTCCAGATTGGCGATTAGCTCAAAGAAGCGGCGTATTCCGGATGCCGAAATCGCATCAATCCTGTGCGAAATTCGCTGATCCGCCTTTTTTCTGGTGCCTTCCGTCACAATCCGCCTCCACAGAGATAAGTGACGCTAATGGTAGCAGAGGCGCGTCAGAGTGTCACCGAACGGGGCAAGCGACTAATCTCGTGCGTTCCGCGACTGGCTAACGGCGCTGCTCCGCGTACCCGCGCGCAGCGATCGGCCAGATGTCCGTCACTCGCTCGCCTTCGATAACGTAGATCACGTCGTGCAGATTGATCGTGGGGTCGATATGCGAGGGCGCCAGGCGTATCCGGTCGCCGACGGCGATCGCCGACTCCGGCGGCAGCGTGATCGAGGCGTGCTCGTCGCTGAGGAAGAGGATGCTCGCGCCCTCAACGCCATCCACGTCCGGGTTGCCGTGGTCCTCGGTGCAGGCCTTGTGTCCGGAGTCCGTCACGCAGAGGCCCGGAGCAGGGCGCGAAATCACGGTCCCGAGCACCCAGATCGCCTGACGGAACGACATGTCCAGCTTCGCGTACGCCGTGTCCATCAGCGCGTACGAGCCGGCCTGGATCTCCGTGATGCCCGCAATGCGCCCCGTGATGTCGTATGAGCCGGTTCCGCCTGCCGAGACGATCTCGCAGGGCAGGCCGGCGTCACGGACGGCGCTCACGGCGGAGAGCAAGCTGTCCACCGCCCTGCGGGTCACGTCCTCACGCCTATCCCGCTCCGGTATGCCGACTGCGTGGCCCTCGTAGCCCATGAGGCCGCGCAGGCGAACGCCAGGCGTCTCCGCCGCACGGGCGGCCAGCTCGGCGGCCGCGTCAGGCTGCACGCCGCAGCGCGGCATCCCCACGTTGACGTCGACGAGCACGCCGACCTCAACTCCGGCGGTGACGGCGGCTTCGCCGGCCATCGCCAGTCCCTCCGGGGAGTCGACGGCGATCTTCATATCCACGCCGCGCGCTGCGATCGCCGCGACACGAGCCGTCTTGTCCGCGCCGATCACCTCGTTGGCGATCAGGATGTCGTCGCAGAAGTCCGCTACGGCCACGGCCTCGGCGACGGTTGCGCACGTCAGGCCAGTGCACGAACCCGCGGCGAGCTGGCGGCGGGCGATCTCCGGCGTCTTATGCGCCTTGAAGTGGGGACGCAGCTTGCAGTCGCCCTCGCGGAAGAACTCGGCCATGCGCTCGATGTTCGCCTGCATGGCGGCTGCATCGAGGATGAGCGCCGGCGTTGGGATGTCGGTAACGGTGCGGGGCGCGGTCACGGGGTGGAGTATCGCGCGTAGTGGCTGACGCCGTCTACAGAGGCGGGAACTCCTTGTGCCAGGTGGTCGACTGCTCGTAAGCGTGGGCGGCCCGGAACATCGTCGCCTCGTCGAACGGCCTGGCGATGATCTGCAGCCCGATCGGCAGCCGCGCGCCGTCGTCGGCCGTCGCGAAGCCGCAGGGCACTGAGATTCCCGGCAGCCCGGCGATGCTGACCGGGATCGTGTATACGTCAGTAAGGTACATCTGCAACGGGTCGTCGATCTTCTCGCCGATCTTGAACGCCGGCGTCGGCGACACGGGCGTGACCAGCACGTCGTGCTTCTCGAATGCGGCGTCGAACTCTCGCCGGATCAGCGTCCGCACCTTCTGCGCCTTCAGGTAGTACGCGTCGTAGTAGCCCGCGGAGAGTGCGTACGTGCCGATCATGATGCGCCGCTTCACCTCCTCGCCGAAGCCGCGCTGACGTGTGCCCTCCATGTCGGCCCACATCGATCCGCCCTCGTCGTACGAGAACCCGTACTTCACGCCGTCGTAGCGCGCCAGGTTCGCCGACGCCTCCGATGGCGCAATGATGTAGTAGACCGAGAGCGCATGCCCGGTGGAAGGCAGCGAGACGTCCGTATCGACTTCCGCGCCGAGGCTCTCCAGCTGTGCGATCGCCTTCTCCACAGCCTCGCGCACGTCGCCGTCCATCCCCTCGATGAAGTACTCGCGCGGCACGCCGACGCGCAGCCCCTTCACGCCCTCGCCGATCGTGGCACTGTAGTCCGGCACTTCGACCGGTGCCGAGGTCGAGTCGCGCTGGTCGTGGCCCGCGATCGCCTGCAGAACAGTCGCCGCGTCGCGGACGGAGCGGGTGAGCGTCCCGATCTGGTCAAGCGACGAGCCGAACGCAATGAGCCCGTAGCGTGAGACGCGTCCGTACGTCGGCTTGAGGCCGACGACGCCGCTCAGCGCTCCGGGCTGGCGCACCGAGCCGCCCGTGTCCGAGCCCAGCGCCCAGTAAGCCATGCCGGAGGCGACAGCCGCCGCCGAACCGGCCGAGGAACCGCCCGGCACCCGGTCGAGCGCCCAGGGGTTGCGCGTCGGGCCGAAGGCGGAGTTTTCGCCGGAGGAGCCCATCGCGAACTCGTCCATGTTCGTCTTGCCGACCATCACGAAGCCGGCCTCGTCGAGCAGTGTGATCACGTTCGCGTCGTAAACCGGTACGAACGGCTCCAGGATGTGCGACCCGGCCGTCGTGCGGACGCCCTTCGTCACGATGGCGTCTTTGATCGCAGCCGGGATGCCCGTCAGCGGGTTCTCGTGGCCTTCCGCGATCATCTGATCGGCGCGCGCGGCCTGCGCCAACGCCACCTGTTCCGATTCCGTGATGAAGGCGTTCAAGCGCTCTTCGACGGCGCGTATGCGGTCGAACGTGGCCTGCGTCAGCTCGACTGAGGACACTTTGCCCTCGCGCAGGAGGCTGGCCGCCTCGCGCATCGTCAGGCGGAGGACATCGTCGGTCATGCGCTACTCTTCCAGTACGGCGCGAACGCGGAAGTAGCCGTTCTCCTGGGCCGGCGCATTGGCGAGGATGTCGGCGGCGTCGGTGCATGGCGCCGTGTCGTCGGAGCGCAGCACGTTGTGCAGGTCAAGCGCGTACGCGGTCGGCGGGACGTCTTCCGTGTCGAGCTGCTTCAGCTCCTCGAAGTAGTCGAGGATCGACGAAAGCTGGCCGCGGAAGTGCTCGACGTCTTCCTCGCTGACCCCGAGGCGCGCCAGACCGGCGATGTGGCGTATCTCGTCTGGTGTAAGTGACATGGCCCCACGATTATGGGTGAGACAGGAGACGTGAGACAAGAGACTGGGAACTGGGAACAGGGAACGCGGCGCCTCCCTTGTGCCTCTTGTCTCCTGTCCCTTGTCTCCTGTCTCCTCCGCGCCTACGCTGAAACGGTATGCCGAAGCGAATGCCGGTTGAGGCGACCGACAAGCGCGCGATCCGTGGCCATCCCAGCCAGATCTGGACGCCGGGGCTGGAGCGCCGCCTCGCCCTGATGCGCCGGCACGTGCCACTGGAGGGCAAGCGCATCCTGGACGCCGGCTGCGGCGTCGGCGCCTTCGTGCGGCGCCTGCGCGAGTTCACGCCGGACGTCCACGGCTTCGACGTCGAGCGGGAGAGCGTCCTGCGCGGCGTCGAAGAGGTTCCGGGCCTGGGCCTGGCGGTGGCGGAGCACTTGCCGTACAGGGATGGCGCGTTTGACGTGGTCCTCATGCACGAGGTGCTCGAGCACGTAGACGACGACCTCGATTCGCTGCGCGAGATGCACAGAGTACTTGCGCCCGGCGGCCGGCTCGTAGTCTTCTGCCCGAACCGGCTCTACCCGTTCGAGACGCACGGCATCTTCATCGGCAAGAAGTACCGCTTCGGGAACTGGCCACTCGTCAACTACTTGCCGGACTTCCTGCGCAACCGCCTCGTGCCGCACGCCCGCGTGTACACGAAGGGCAAGCTGCGCCGTATCTACCGCAAGGCGGGCTTCCGGGCGCAGGTGCACTCGTTCGTATATCCGGGCTTCGACCACATATTGGCGCGGCGCAGGTACGTGGGGCGTGCGTTGCGCTGGCTTCTCTATCCGCTCGAAAACACGGGGCTCCGAATCTTTGGCCTCTCTCACTTCGTTGTACTAGTACGGAAATAGCCCCACACGGAGAATCACACAGGATACGATTTGGCCAGGATATACCGAGTCCGCCGCAAACGGGCACGACAGGCGAACGCCCAGCGCGGCCGCACCTTCCGCTCTCGGCTGACCTCACTCCTCACGTTGATGCTCTTCGTCGGCGTCCTCGGCATCATCGCTGTCGGCGTTGCGAGCTTCATCGTCTACCAGGGCTACGCCAGTGACCTTCGCGAGCCGCAAGAAGTCATCAACTCGAACACCATCGGATCGAGCGTCATCTACGATCGTCACGGCAACAAGCTGTACGAGTACGTCCCGGAGTTCGAGGGCCTGCGCGATCCTGTGCCGCTGGCTGAGATATCGCCTTACCTCCTGGCCGCCACGATCGCAACGGAAGACGCCAGCTTCTACGGCAACCCTGGCGTCAACTACAAGGGCCTTGCCCGCGCCGCCTGGGAGAACCTGACGCCGTTCGGCCCCGGCCTCTTCGAAGGCAGCGGTGGTAGCTCGATCACTCAGCAACTCGCACGCAACATCTACATCGACTTCGACGAGAGGTCGGCGCGCGGAAGAACGGGAGTCGAGCGCAAGATCAAGGAGACCGTGATCGCGATCGAGCTCAAACAGAACTACTCCGACGATCAGATCCTGGAGTGGTACCTCAACCAGATCTTCTACGGCGCCAACGCTTACGGCGCCGAGGCCGCCGCCAGCCAGTTCTTCGGCAAAGACGCAAAGGATCTGACGCTGGCCCAGGCAGCGCTCCTCGCGGGCCTTCCACAGGCGCCCGGCGACTACGACCCGACGAACTCCGACAAGCTCCCGTTTGCCGAGGCGCGCCAGCTCCAGGTCCTCGACCTGATGATCGAACACCTGAGCGCCGTGAACTCGATCCCGACGGCCGGCGACAAAAACAACCCGCTGCTCACGCTCACCGTCGCCGAGATCGAAGCCGCAAAAGACGAGCCGCTGGACTTTGTCGACATCTCGATCGACATCCTCGCCCCGCACTGGGTCTGGTACGTCGAGGACCAGGTGGCGAAGATGTGCCACGCCGAACTGTTCGAGCCGCCCGGCGAGATCTCCTGCGACAAGGTCGTACGCCAGGGCGGCCTCCGCATCACCTCGACGATCGACCTCGGCCTCAACTCAATCGCCGAGCGGATCATCGAGGAAGAGATCTCGCGCACAGAGGAGCAGAACGGTGGGCACAACGCCTCGCTCGTCGCGATCCGTCCGGGCACCGGCGAAATCCTCGCCTACGTCGGCAGCCGCGATTACGATCGCGAAGACATCGACGGTGAGGTCGACATCGCCCGCTCTCTGCAGTCCCACGGTTCGACGATGAAGGCGTTCACGTATCTCAAGGCGTTCGAGGACGGCTGGGTGCCATCGACCTTCGTCGAAGACAAGAAGCTCGTGCTCGATGTCGGCGGTCAGCCGCGCGCCGTGAACAACTGGAATAACGCCTTCCTCGGCAAGATCACAGTACGCAGAGGCCTCTCGCAGTCGGTTAACACCGCGGCCGTGCGTACGCTGATGGACGTGGGCGAAGACCGCATGCGCGACCTCGCGCACCGCATGGGCATCACCGACCTCCGCCAGGGCGATTGCGGGCCGACGATCACGCTTGGCGCCTGCGAGGTGAAGCTCATCGACCAGACGTTCGCCTACGCCGTGCTCGCCAACAACGGTACGATGATCGGCCGCCCGACGTCCGAAGACCTGCCAGACGGCTATCGCCAGCTCGACCAGGTCTCCGTGCTCTCGATCACGGACGCCGACGGGAGCCCCGTCTACACGTTCAACCAGCCGGAAGAGGTGCAGGTTGTCGAGCCCGCCTACGCCTTCATGATCACGGACATCCTCTCCCGAGACGCGATCACCTGGAGCCGGCTGACGATCGACCGGCCGGCTGCCTCCAAGACCGGGACCAGCGAGGAGTTCCGCGACGGCGTGCTGATGGGCTACACGCCGGACCTGGCCGCGGGCGTGTGGATGGGCAACGCTGACAACTCGCCGATGGCGCCGAACACGTATTCCTCCGTCGGATCGGGGCCCATCTGGCGCATCTTCATGGGGGAAGCGCACGCTTACCTGGAGCTGGAGCCGCGGCCCTTCGAGCGGCCCGGCGATGCCTCTCTCGTCGACTGCGGCGGCCGAAGCGAAGTCTTCAAGAAGGGCACACCGGCGGTCAAGGCCGGCGGCTGCCGTGGCCCGGACGGCACCGGTGGTGTCGCGACATCGACGCCCGGAGGCCCGGTGTTCCCGACGACTTCCGGCGACGCGACGCCGACGCTGACGCCGACGCCGACGCCGGCGCCGGACAGGCCCACCGTCTTGTTCTACACCGTCCGCGAAGGTGACACGCTCGAGTCCGTCGCCGAACTCCTCGGCGTCGACCTCGACGACCTGCGCGAGGCGAACGGTCTCACGGAGGGGGATATCATCTCCCCTGGCGACACGCTCATCGTCCCGGGGCGGACGCAGGCCAGTCCGGACCCCGACCCGGACCCCGACCCGGACCCCGACCCGGATGTCGACCCCGAGGGCGTTATCGTGCCCGTCCCTTCCGGTGGTGACTGACCCGTCCTCCGCTTGCTGCAACGACTCGTCGGGCAGTAGCCTAGTCCCGACATGAACCGCACTGCGGGAAGTCCCGCCTGTGGGTGACGAGGATCGTGGCCGCTCTTTCATCCGCCGCCAGCGCCCCGGTTCGGATGAGGGCGGGCGCAAAGCCAAGGAACCAAAGCCTCAAGAGGAAGGCCGGCGCCCCGCCGGCGAACCCGGGCGACCGCCGCGGGAATCAAGCGACCGCATCGTCGTCCCCCGCCAGGATCGCGACCGGCGCGAATCGCCCGTCGATGTCGAGCTGAGGGAGGTGCGCTGGGGCGCGACCTCGCGCGGCGCATACCTGCGCGTCGTTCCCTCCCGGCGGCGCTTCACGCGCGTCGGAGCGGGCCACATCGCGGCGACACGCGTCGGCAGCCGCCCCGTAGGCCGCGTCGAGCGGATCGTGCAAGCTCTCAAGGGCACGGTGCTTGGTAGCCCGATCGCGACTGCTCAGTCGATCCATGAGCGGTTGACGAAGATCAAGGCGCTCGCCATCCTCGGCTCAGACCCGCTCTCGTCCTCCGCCTACGCCACGGAGGAAGCGCTGATCCTCCTCACCTTCGCCGGCACGGCCGGTCTCGATTACCTCCTGCCGATCGGTCTCGTTGTCGCCGCTTTGTTGGTCCTGGTCATGATTTCTTACCGGGAGACGATCCGGGCCTATCCCGGCGGTGGCGGCGCCTACGCCGTCTCGCACGACAACCTCGGGCGATACCCCGGTCTCGTCGCCGCCGGCGCACTGATGGTCGACTACACGCTGCTCGTCTCGGTCAGCGTGTCCGCGGGCGTGGCGGCGATCACGTCGGCCGTGCCGGAGCTTTTCGACTACCGCGTGCCGATGGCGATCGCCTTCGTCGTCTTCTTCACGCTGGGCAACCTGCGCGGCATCCGCGAGTCCGGCTCGTTCTTCGCCGCGCCAACGTATTTCTTCATCGTGGTCATGGGCGCCACTATCGCCGTCGGCTTCGTGAAGGTCCTCATCGGCGACGCGCCCGGCTCGTTCACGCAGGCCGCTCCGCCCGCCGAAGAGATAGTGGCGACGCAGGGCCTCACCATCTGGCTCGTGCTTCGGGCCTTCTCCTCCGGCGCGTCGGCGCTGACCGGCGTTGAGACGATCGCCAACGGGACGCCCACATTCAAACCGCCGGAGGCGAAGAACGCGCGGATGACGCTGGCGATCATGGCCGGCATCGCCGTCTACATGTTCCTTGGAATCACGTTCGTCGTCAGCCGCTTCGGTCTCGTGCCCGAAACAGACCAGACGCTTGTCTCGTCGCTTGGCCGCACTATCTGGGGAGAGAACGTCATCTATTTCGCCCTCCAGGCTACGACGGCGATGGTCCTCTTCCTCGCCGCCAACAGCAGCTTCAACGCCTTCCCGCTGCTCGGCTCGATCCTGGCTCGCGACCGCTATTTGCCGCGGCAGTTCAACTTCCGCGGCGACCGTCTGGCGTTCTCCAACGGGATCCTCGTGCTGGGCGTCATCGCCTGCGTACTGCTGGTCATCTACGGCGCCTCGGTCACGAAGCTGATTCCGCTGTACGCCGTCGGCGTCTTCATCGCCTTCAGCCTGTCGCAACTGGGCATGGTGAAGCGCTGGTGGACGCGGCGCGAACCGGGCTGGCAGCGGAGCATGGCGATGAACGTCGTCGGGCTTGGCGCGACGGCCGCCGTCGCGGTGATCATCGGCGCGACGAAGTTCACGCAGGGCGCCTGGATCTCGCTCGTTATGGTAGTGGTGCTGGTCGGTGTCTTCGCGATGATCCGCCGGCACTACGACTGGTACGAGTTGCAGGTCAAGGTCGACGACGACGACATCCGGCGCAGGGCGCCGGCGGCAAGACCGCTGGTGGAGCGGGGCCGTGGCGAGCACGTGGTCGTCCCCGTTGACGCCATCAACAAGATCACAACGGGAGCGATCGACATGGCGCGTGAGATCTCCACCAACATCGCCGCCGTCCATCTGGCCGACAACCGGGATCAGGCCGAGGAGTTCCGCCAGCGCTGGGATGACCTGATGCCGGACGTGCCGCTGCTGATCATCGAGTCGCCGTACCGCGCCTTCGCCGGTCCTATGCTCGCCTACATCGATAGCCTCGAGCGCAGTGAAGGCGACGCTCCGATCACCGTCATCCTGCCCGGTTTCCGGGCGCACCACTGGTGGGAGAGCCTCCTCCACAACCAGGCGATCCGCCGCTTGCGCCCCTTCCTGGACGAGCACGAGAACGTCCGCATCCTCGACTTCGACTACGACGTGCGCGTCCCGAACCGGGCGCCGCCGGACTAGTCGCCGCCGAGTAGCCGGTCAAGTTCGCCCTGCGTTGTGATCCCCGAGGCCTGACGCACGAACTCGCCGGGCGATCCGGCTCGCTCGAGCAGGGCCGCCAGCTTCGGGCCGATCGGGTCGATCGAGGCGGGCGTATCCGCGTAGAAGCCGTAGAACGCGAAGTACGCCTGGTTCAGCCGGCGGATGTAGCGGCCCTTCGCCTCGAACTCGTCGCGCCTGCGCTCCATCAGCGCCTCCGCCTCCTTGATCCGGCCGTCCGCCAGCATCTCCTCGACCTCTACGCGCAGCGCCCGCATCTCGGCGCTGAAATCGAACGGCTCTTCCGCTGGGCCTGGCGTCGGCGCCTGCGTGGGACTCGGGCCGGGTGTTGGAGAGGGCGTCTCAGGCTCCAGCGCGCCGTACTTCTCGAAGTAGAGGCGCGCCAGTTCGCTCCCGGCGATGTTGGCGACGCTCTCGTTCAGCGTGCGGACCTCGCCGCCCTTGAAGTAGCTGCTTCCCAGCGGGAAGAAGATCAGGTACTGGTGCAGCCACTCGTGAAACACCGTATCGACGATGCGCTCGTAGGAGCGGCCCTCCCTGATCACGCTCGGGTACGTTGCCACGCCGCCCGTCGTCACGACCAGCGCCGAGACGTCGGGATCGTCTGTCTCGACGCCGGCCTCGATAGCGAGCGCCGTGTTACTCGAGAGACCGGGCGTCAGCAAGTACGACTCGTCCAGATCGATGCGGTCGCGCGGCGAGACCGCGAGGACGCGCGGTGGCGGGTCAATCTCGAAGTCGACCGGCGGGAAGATGAGCCCGAGGTCGGTGAAGAGCGGCGGCTCCAGCGCCAGGTCCTGCTCCTCGAGCACGGACGTCACGCGCCCCTCGATGATGTCCTCGACGCGTGCTTCGAGGCCGCCTCGTTCGGCCCCGGCCCGCGCCAGCTCGTCCGAGCCAGGCGCGTCGACGGCCAACCGGTCGATCTCGTCCGCCAGCGCGAAGTACCCTCGCAGCGCCGCGTCATCGCTCCCTTGCTCGTCGCGGAAGATGCCGCCGATCTTGTACAGCCACTTCTGGGGGAAGTGTTTCAGCTCCCAGGTGATCAGGTTGAACGAGTTGCGGTTTGCTGCCGCCTCAGCCGCGTTCGATGGCCCCGTCGCCTCGAAGACCAGCGCGGCGCCCACGACCGCGAACGCGGCGAGCAGCGTCAGACAGGCGGCATACGCCGCGATCACGTATCGCATCGTCCTATTGTGATACGTCCGCGCTGCTTTGGCGCGCCTACCGCTACTCGCCGCCGTCGTATGCTGTGAAGTCTTCCGTAAAAACGATCGACAGGTCCGCGACCTCTCGCGGCAGGCCGTCGTGCTCGATCAAGAAGTCGTGCAGCGACTGCCACTGCGCGAGCGTCTGTGCGCCGAGCCCCAGGTGCTCATAGAAGGCGCTGGGCTGCGCCATGGCGAGTTCGGTGTCCAGCATGTAGCGCTGATGTTCGCGGTCCTCCTGCGGTGCGTACTGCAGCACGATGTCGATCGCTTCTTCGCGGTTCGCTTCCGCGTAGGCAATTCCGCGCAGGACGGCGCGCGTGAAGCGGGCCGTGATGTCCGGATTCTCCTCCGCGTAATCGCGCGTCGCCACGTACGACAGGCCGAGAGTCGGCGCGCCGTCGTCGGCTGCGGTGAAGACAAGAGTCTCAAAGCCCAGGCGGCTCAGCGTGTCCGGCTCGTTGGCGATGAACACGGGGAAGATGTCAACGAGCCCCTCCGTCAGCACCTGTGGCGCGAAGCCGACCCGCACCTCCTCGACGTCGGAGCGGTCGAGGCCGTTCGCCTCGAGGATCGCCAGGTAGTCCGGCGGCACGTCGCTGCCCTTGTAGCCGGCGATCTTGCCGGCCCAGTCTGCTGGGCTCTCGATGCCGGAGTCGGCCAGCACCGCGAACCCCTGCTGGCCCGTCTGGCCGATCAGCGCCAGCGAGACGACCTCGATCACCGGGTCGCTGGTCCACTTCTCCAGGAGCGCCGTGGCGTCGGACGTGGAGAACTGCACCTGGCCCGTGGCGAGCAGCCGGAAGTTGTCTCCGGGCGTCGCGACGTGCTGGATCTCTACGTCCAGGTTCTCCTCGGCGAAGAAGCCCTTTTCCTGCGCCACGTAGGCGCCGACGAACGGCAGGTTAGCCTGCGGCTTGAAGCCGGCCATGAACGTCACCTCGTCCGGCGGGCCCAGGGTGGCGGTACCGTCGGTGCCGGTCGCGCTGATTGCGGACGGCCCCGGAGTCCCGGTGGCATCATCGTCATCGTTGCAGGCGGCGAAGGCGACGACGGCGAACAGCGTCGCCAGCAGGGCGAGTGCGAATCGATGGTTCTTCATGCGGGTGGTCTCCTAGCGGGTGCTCCGGACGGACTCGTGCCAGAACAGCACGCGGCGCTCCAGCAGCGAAAGGGCGATGTTGATAGCGACGCCGATCAGCGCCAGCACAGCGATCGCGGAGAAAAGCTCCGGCGTGCGCAGGTTCTGGGCCGCCGAGTAAACCACGAAGCCGAGGCCGCGGTTGCCGGTGAACCACTCGGCGATGACGGCGCCGACAAGCGCCAGCGGGTAAGTGATGCGCAGAGCACTCAGCACGTATGGCAGCGAGCTTGGGGCGCGTAACTTCCAGAAGATACTCCACGGCGAGGCTCGCAGGGAGCGCATGAACTCCAGCGCTCCGAAGTCCACGTCGCGGAAGCCTGTGAGTGCGTTGACGAGCATCGGGAAGAAGCAGAGCAGGGCGGCGAGGAAGATCTTGGGCGTCGTGCCGAACCCGAAGATCACGATCAGTACCGGCCCGATCGCCACCAGCGGCGTCACCTTCATCGCGATCGCCAGCGGCAGCAGCCCGCGCTCCACGGGACGCGAGTGCGCCATGACGATCGCGAGTGCGACCGCGACCGCGGTGCCGAAGATCAGGCCGAGCGTCGCCTCGTACAGCGTCCACCCGCCCTGTTCCCAGAAGTAGACTGGATCATCGAAGAAGCGCTCCCAGACGTCGGACGGCGCCGGGACCACCAGTATCGAGACGTCGCGCCAGGCGACGTAGGCCTCCCACGCTCCGATGACGACCGCGAAGGCGATCGCCGGCGGCAGCCCGTACGTCACGACGCCCCGCAGGACGCCGCGCAAGCGCTCGTTCACGCTGCCGCTCCGACGAGCAAGCTACGCAGGTGGTCCGCGTAGTCCAGGAACGGCGCGCCGCGTTCGATCTCCTGCGTCCGTGGCCGCGGTAGCTCGACTGCGACGTCTGCGACGACGCGCCCCGGCCTGCCGTTGATCACGACGATCCGGTCGGACATCACGATCGCTTCGGTGATCGAGTGCGTGACGAACAGCACCGTCTTGCGTGCCGCTGCCTCTGCCTGCGAGGCCCAGATGCGCAGCAGCTCGTACCGCATCGCCCCGCGCGTGATCTCGTCCAGCGCGCCAAACGGCTCGTCCATCAGGAGCAGCGTCGGGTCGACGGCCAGCGCCCGGGCGATCGCCACGCGCTGGCTCATGCCGCCGGAGAGCTGGTGTGGGTAGTAGTCTCGGAACTCGCTGAGGCCGACGAGGTCAAGCAGCGACTCGGCGTTTGTTCCGCGTCGCCGCGAACCGTCGATCTCCAGAGGCAGGCGCACGTTCCCGGCGACTGTGCGCCATGGAAGCAGCGCCGGCTCCTGGAAGACGATGCCGATGTCGTGGCGCCGCTGGGCGTCGTGCGGCCCCGCGCCGTCAATGACCACTGCACCCGCCGACGGCTCCAGCAGACCGCCGACGATCCGCAGCAGAGTCGACTTGCCGCAGCCGCTCGGCCCGATGATCGACGTGAACTGCCCGTGCGGCACGTCGATCGACACGTCATCGAGGACGTGCAGGGGTTCGCGTCCGTCCGTGAAGACGTGGGACAGACCGCGCAGGCGGACGTGCTGGGGTTCGTTGGCCATGCCGAAGCGACCTCGTACGATTATCCGCTGCGGGGGTGCGATGCCAGAAGCATGGCCAAGGGCTCGTGAGGCCGGAGGCGCACCCCGCGCCACTATCTCCGGCGAGCCGATCACGATTGTATGCGCGCTCCATGCCCGCGTGCAAATAGGCATGGCGGCTCGGGTTCGCGGTTTGTATACTGGCGCCACTATGAAGTTCGGCACCTTCCACCTCTTCCAGAAGTCGCCTGGCCGCTCGGACAGCGATGTCTTCGCTGACGAACTGGCCCAGATCGAGGCGGCGGAAGAGCTTGGTTTCGACGGCGTCTGGCTGGCGGAGCATCACTTCCAGTGGTACGGCATCGGCACCGACCTTATGCAGATCGGCGCCTGGGTGGCGGCGCGTACGGAACGCGTGCGCATCGGCACCGCGATCGTCACGCTGCCCTTCCACGACCCGCTGCGCCTTGCCGAGCAGGCGGCGACGCTCGACATCATGAGCGGCGGCCGGCTGGACCTTGGCGTCGGCCGCGGCTACCAGGCGACCGAGTTCGCCGGCTTCGGCGTGCCGATGGACGAGAGCCGCGCACGCTTCGACGAGTGCGTCGAGATCCTCCTCCGCGCCTGGACCGAAGAGTCGTTCTCCTACGACGGCCAGTTCACGCAGGTGCGGGACGTCAGCGTCCTTCCGAAACCGCTGCAGGCGCCGCACCCGCCCATCTACGTCGCCAGCTGGATGACGCCGGAGACGATCCGCTATGCCGCAGAGCGCGGCTTTCCGATCATCTCGCCGGCCGGGCTCGCCGCCGACCAGATCAAGACGAACTACCAGCTCTACCGCGAGTCGCTGGAGCTGGCCGGCCGTACGGGCGACGCCGACCTGCCGGCGCTCGTGCACGTCTACGTTGACGATAGCGATCAGCGCGCAAAAGAGATCGGAGCCGACCACTCGCGGCGCTACGGCGCTTCGCTGACCACGCTCGGCTCGCCCTCCGCGAAGGACGGCGAGCTGCCCGCCGGCTACAGCACGTACGAGGGCTTCGAGCAGGGCGCACAGATGCGCGAGACGCGCCAGGAGCTGAAGCTGTTCGGATCGCCGGACACCGTCGCCCGCCGCATCGAGTGGCTGCGCGATGAGCTGGGCGTCAACTACGTACTCTGCTGGATGAACATGGGCGGCCTCGAGCCGGAACGAGTGCAGCGCTCGATGGGCCTCTTCGCCCGCGAAGTGATGCCGCGCTTTCGCACGGTCGGATCAACCCTGTAAACTAACCGGGGGCAGGCAACAGTGGGTGGGTGCCTGGCCTTTTTTGATGACCGGAGGAATCTGAATGGCAAGACTCGCGTTTATCGGCGGGACGGGCCCGGAAGGAACCGGGCTGGCGATGCGATTCGCCAAGTCCGGACACGCCATCTACATCGGCTCGCGCAGTGAGGAGCGGGCCGCCGAGACCGTGGCCAAGATCCACGAGGCCTCACCCGGTGCTGACCTCTACGGCGGCCCCAACTGGGACGGTGCGGTCAAGGCCGACTTCGTCTTCGTCACCGTGCCCGCATCGGCCCACGCCGAGATCCTGAAAGAACTCGAAGAGGCGATCGCTGACAAGATCGTCGTCGACACGGTCGTGCCGATGAGCTTCGAGGGCGAAGACGGCCCGGTCGCGGCGATGCCCGAGGCCGGATCGGCCGCTGAGGAGGCTGCGTCGCTGCTTCCGGCCGCCACCGTCGTCAGCGCCTTCCATCACCTCGACGCCAAGCAGTTGCAGCGGCTCGACACACCGATGCAGGGCGACGTCATCGTCTGCGGCGACGACAAGGCGGTGAAGCAGAAGGTGATGGCGCTCGTCGACGAGATCAACTACGTTCGTGCGCTGGATGGCGGCGCGCTCAGGAACTCGCGCTACTCTGAGCAACTCACCGTGCTCCTCGTGCACATCAACACGATCTACAAGGCCCACACCGGCATCCGGGTCACGGGCGTCTAGCAGCGTTCCGACGATGGGCGGCCCCGAAGTCCGTCTGATCCCCCTGCCGGGCCTTCCCGAGGTGCGAGAAGGCGACGACGTCGCAGCCCAGATCATCGCGGCGGCGACGGCGGGCCCCGGCATCGAGCCCGGCGACGTCTTCGTCGTTACGCAGAAGATCGTCTCCAAGGCGGAGGGCCGCGTCGTCTCGCTTGATGACGTGACCCCGTCCGTGGAGGCTGAGCGACTGGCCGCCGAGACGGAAAAGGACCCGCGTCTCGTCGAGCTGATCCTTCGCGAAAGCGCCCGAATCGTCCGCCAGCGTGGCCCCGTGCTGATCACCGAGACGAAGCACGGGTTCGTCTGCGCCAACGCTGGCATCGACTCCTCCAACGTCGGCCCGGAGGGAACCGTTTGCCTCCTGCCGGAGGACCCCGACGCTTCCTGCCGCCGCATCCGCGACGCCATCGGCAAGGCTGCCGGCGCCGAAGTCGCCGTGATCATGAGCGACACCTTTGGCCGGCCCTGGCGCGAGGGCCACACGAACGTGGCGATCGGCATCGCCGGCATACTGCCGTTCGTGGACTACGTGGGGGAGAAGGACTCCTTCGGTTACGAGCTGCGGGTGAGCACCCTCTGCGTCGCCGACGAACTGGCCGCGGCGGCGGAACTCGTTCAGAACAAGCTCGACGGCGTCCCTGTCACGATCGTCCGCGGCTACGACTACCCGCGCGGCGAAGGCTCATCGCGAGACCTCATCCGCGCCAGCGAGATGGACCTCTTTCGGTAAACAACGTCTTAAATCCGTTCGCCCTACGAGTGCCTAAGAGCGAACCGGAAGGGACGTCCTCCAGGTGCGAGAGTCTTGGCGTGCCGTACCGACCCTCGTTCGTGGTTAGCCTGCCTCCCGCAGGCAGGGTATCGAATCACGGACAGAGCAGTCGTGCGCCGAAGCTTACGCAGCCGGGTCGTCTACTCGATCAGCTTGCGCGCCAGAAACGGCGCGTCCGGCTGATAGGCGCCCATGACGTAGTTGCGGAAGTTTGACACGCGTTCGATGTACGTCCCCGTCAATTGGCAGCCGCCGCCGGTGCAGCTGATGTCGTTGATGAACAACAGCGCAAACCCCGTGATCTGCACGTCGCAGCGGCCGGCGCAAAGGTTGCTGATGATGGGTACGAGCGTGATCCGCTTGCTGTCCGTTACGTTGTAAGGCGGGAAGGGGTGACAGTCTGGGTTGATAATGCTGTTGCCCGGGTTTGCCGGATCTGGCGAAATCACCTCAGCAAACGTGTCGCAATTGACGCTTGTGGCGTCAAAGCGGTCGTCAATACCTTGCCTCAGCGGGCCGACCATCTGGCCGGGCTCCGTAGAGATAGTGCTTGAGCATCCGTCATACTCCTGGCCCGCCACGCAGTAGGCAAAGGGGCTGCCGTCGACGATCGCAGTGCGATAACCGTTGCCGCCGGTGACTCCGGGAAACGACAAAGCGAGGCTGTTGCCGTTGCTGGCATCCTGGGAGTCGTAGTGCAAATCCGTTACGTCGCCGGTTGTGAGGCCCGCGAGCGACGATTCGAGAACGGCAAAGGGGATGAACCTGTCGAGGCCGCTCGGCGAGCCCACTCTCGCCTTGGCGCTGGCAGACACCTCAAAGAAGTCGATCCCCATCACCGTGGCGAACTGCGCCGTCTCATCGTGACTGGCGCTGACGGCGATGGTGTCGTTGGGGTAGTACGTTGTCGTTATGCGTATGTCGAGACCGTCTTCCGCAGACAATCCGTAGGCGTCGGCGATCTCCGTTGCGGCATCGACAGCGCCGCCTGGGTCGTCGGGCAACAGCTGGATGCCAGCGAGAGCGGCGGAGTCAGTAGCGTTTTGCATGCGCGCCTTGTCCAGGAATCCTAGGCCGACATCGACAGTCAGAGCGACGATCCCGCACAAAGCGGCGATCATCATTACGCATAGCAGTAACGTCTGACCGCCCTCGCTCGACAAACGCTGGTCTCTCATGATGTCCACTATTGCTCTCTGTGCTTCCATTAAATGCGCAAGTGGATGCATTGCCGGTTCAGGCATGGTGCGGAATGATCCGAGATTCGGTTAGTTCCGAATCGGTACGAGCCAATGGGCTCTGCGGGGCCGCTGGCTAGAAATCGACGCCCAGGCGCCGCGGGAGCGCCTGCCTGCCGCTCGCCGTCGGGCGCAGCACACGGCTGGCCTCGTCGCGGATGAACTGGCCGCGGCGGCGGAGCTTGTCCAGAACAAGCTCGACGGCGTCCCCGTCACGATCGTCCGCGGCTACGACTACCCGCGCGGTGAAGGCTCGTCACGAGACCTCATCCGCGCTCGCGAGATGGACCTCTTCCGCTGACCGTGTACTGACACCTAACACCTAACACCTAACTTCCCTACCAGCTGCTGGGCGTCTCCTTCTCCTTGCCCTTCGCCTCCGGCTTCTCCTCCTCGACGCGCTGGTACGTCCCGTCGTCCAGGCGCACGATCGGCTTGCCGACGTCCGTGATCTGGCCGCGCTGGTCCAGCTCGGTGCGCAGCACCGCCAGCTCCTCTTCCGTCGGCGTCTCCAGCGTCTCGATCTCCTTCGCCATCTTCGGCTCGAACGACATCTCCGCCAGCACCTGCTCCACCGTCACGAACGGCGAGACGCCGGCCAGGCGCATGTAGCGGTCCTCGTAGTCGAACAGCGCCCACGGCGTTACCACGCGCCAGGGATCGGTGCCGCGGGGCAGGCCGGCGCGCTCGCGGGCGCCCTCCGTGCCGTCGAGATAGCCCGGCGACGAGATGAAGTCGACGCGCGGCACGAACTTGCGCTTCTGCTGGTCGGTCATCAGGACCGTCTTCCAGCAGAGCGCCGCGATCGAGTCGGCGCCGCCTGGGCCGCCGAAGCGCCGGTGCTCGCCTCTGTAGTCGCCCGTCGCCGTCGAGTTGATGTTGCCGTAGGGGTCGACCTGTAGCGTGTTAAGGATGCCGACGTCCATCAGCCCGATCTGCGCCTGGAAGCCGACGCTGTTCATCGTCCCCCATTGCAGCGCCCGGTACGACGCCCGCGAGCTGACCATCGTCATCAGCGGGTCCAGCGGCAGCATCGGCTCCGGGTTGATGACGCCGTCCTCCGTGACGTAGACGGCTTCCGGCGCGTACATCTTCTTGGCGAGCAGGATCGCCGCCATCGGTGAGCCGCCGCCGGCCACCCAGTACGTGCGCGCGTCCTCGATCATCCGCGCCACGAGGCAGATCTGGTGCTCGCGTTCGTTGAAGTAAGTCGCTGGTGTTCCCATGGTCTTCCTCCGCTATCGCAGACTATCCTACAGTTGATTCGCCCCATAGACCGCCAAAACCGGCCACGCGATAGACGCGCTGAGTACCGCCGTGAAGAGCAGCGAATAGACCACGACGACGAAGGCGTTGTCGAGGCTGGCTGCCGGCCGGTACGTCAGCCAGAAGAAAAGGGCGGCCGGCGCCAGCACGAGGCCCAGCACAACGGCGGCGGGCACCGCGAACGGCGCAGCAAGGACGAGCATGATTTTGTTCATCATCGGTTGGCCTCGCCGTCCACGCCGGTTCTCGACTGCGCGACGAGGCAGATCTGGTGCTCGCGTTCGTTAAAGTAAGTCGCTGGCGTGCTCATAATTGACTCCTAAACACTCCCCTCGCCCGCGCACGGGAGAGGGGCCTGGGGGTGAGGGTTCACACTGAATACCCTTCCTTGATCGTCGCCCGGCCCGTCATCTCGCGGATGCGCTGATAGCCGACGACCTTGTCCATCATCTCCGTGTGGCTGGCGACCCCGTAGACGTACTTGTCCAGGTACTGCGGGATCCAGCCGCGCATCGTCGCGCCGACGACTTCGATCACGTGGCCCATGTCGCTGGCGTAGCGGCCCTGCATCTCGCCCGGGTAGGCCCCGAACGGCGTGTGCACTACCGCGTCGACCGCGTAGTAGGGGATCGACGTCCGCGCCGGGTCGCGCTTGATCTCCTCCGTGTCCACGATCTCCTCCGTCGAGATGATGACCTTCTTCGAGGCGTAGGCCGACTCGACGTGCGAGATGCCGGTGCCGAAGATGCGCGCGTTGCCGTAGATGTCGGACTGGTGCGCGTGGATCAGCGCCACGTCCGGGTTGAGCGCCGGCACCAGCGTGATCGGCTGGCCCGTGTACGGGTCCTCGATCAGCTTCGCGCCGGAGTACTCGAAGCCGTCGGTGCCGCCGAACGAGCGGACGGGGATGAACGGCAGGCCCATCGCGCCGGCCATGATCCTGTTCGACATAACTACGTTCGAGTACTCGTACGCCTTCACCCGGCCCTCGCGGATCGCCTCCTCGACGACGGGGCCGAAGAGGAAGAAGCCGACGTCCAGCTTCGAGACGCAGCCCGCGCCGACGAGCAGCGCCGCCGCCACCCACGTGAACTTCGCGCCCAGCCAGAGATCCTCCTTCTTCTGCCGGATCACCTCGCGGATGAGGGAGGAGGGGCCGCGCTGCAGGTAGTTGCACTCGTAGACGAGGTAGTCGCCGTTCGCGACGAACTTCTCGACCGCATCCTTCTCCGACATCAGCTTCGAGACCATCGCCCGCTGCTTGTTGTCGCGGACGTACTCCCGGTAGCCGTCCGGGTCGACCTTGAGGTACTCGCCCTTGCCCTCGGCAAGGATCTTCAGTTGGTTTGCCATGTGTTTGCTCCTCTCAGGAGAAGTGCCCAAGTGATTGTGGCATAAGGATGTGGTTCACTTGGAGAAAGCAACCTGTTTCGCGGCCATCCGGCTGAAACGGCCTCCCCAATCCTATGCGCAACAGTCCTTCGTCTCCACTCATCTCGGAGGCCAGTCGAAGCTCGAAGGTCGTAGCGCAGTCCGGGCACTCATCGTGGTGCCGCCAGAGGCGCAAGTCCTCCACCGGCACCATAGACCACTGATCGCGCTCGTCCTGGAAGTCTGCGCGAATCCTGTTCTCGTGCCTGTAGATTCGGATGGACGATGCGCGCATCGTTGCCAGTGAATGTTTACCTCGATCCGCGGGAAAGGCTGGATTCCCGCGCCGCGCGCTGAATGCTGGTTTTCCAAACGCTGAGCGGACGCTTGATCTGGCGTGCCGTGCCAGCACGTCGTAGAGCTGCCCGTGGGCGAGAGCGCCTGTCTTGTCGAGACTCGACGGCGTCCAGTTGCCGTCTTCCGAATGGGGCGGGCGAAATCTCTTCACTGCCCTCCATCTGAGCGAGACGGTTTCTCCTGGGTTCAGGCCGCCGATCGAATCGAGCCACTCCCGCGTCGGCTGTGGCGCGCTGAGGCGCATCTGCTGTCGACCGCGGAGGCAGGCGATGCAGACTCGGCCTGCCTCCATGCGGGTGACGTCCGTCACGATGATGTCCTGCTTCTGAAACAGCCCGAATGCGCTCATGGACCATCATCAAAGCGCAAGATAAGGTCCCGCAGTAGCCAGCGATGACACCTCTCGCGTTCGTCGCAGACGCAGAGCAAGGTAGTCTTCTGTGATCGGGCGAGTTTCGCTAGCCGGTGTATCTCTGCCTGTTGGTCTTCGCCCCGCATCTCGTCAAGGTATCGTTCTCGAAACGCTTCCCACGTGATGTCCCCGGCTCGATACGATTGCAGGAGCTCACGCGAAGGGGCCAGCGCAATAACGTACTCGTCGACCAACTCTTTTGCGACACCGCGCGGCCAGTAGCGGGTGACGAGCACGCGGTAGCCGTCTTCCGGCGCTGGTGCTTCGTAGATGCGCTTCGCTCGCACGCGTGATTCGGTCGTCGTGCTCACAGCCGAATCTCTCCCTCCACCACCGTCACCGCCTGGCCGCCGATCTCCACCCGGCCGTCCTCGCGGACGCGGACGTGGACTCGGCCGTCGCGGCCCATCTCCAGGCCCTGGCTCGCCGTGTATGAGCGGCCGGTGCGGTCCAGCAGGCCGTAGCGCGCGAGATAAGCCGGCAGCGCGGCGTTGGCGCTGCCGGTCACCGGGTCCTCCGGCACGCCGAAGAACGGCGCGAAACAGCGGATGCGCACCGCCGGGTCCTCGCCCGTAAGCGCGAAGACGGCAAGCCCTGTGAGCCCGGAATCCTCGCTCAACCGGGAGAGCGCCGCCATGTCCGGCTTCATCGCGCCGATCATCGCCGCCTCCGGCACGTAGACGAACGTCCACGTCGGGCCGTTGTTGACGGACGCCGGCGGCGGGTCGCTGCTGACCTTCACGCCGAGCGCCTCCGAGATGACGTCCACCGACGTCGCGTATTCGTGGACGAGCTTCGCTTCCGGCGTCTCGGCGAAGATCAGCCGCGAATCGCCCTCGCCCTCAGGGCGGATCGTGAGGACGCCGGCGCCGCACTCCATCCGCAGGACGCCGGGATCGAGCCGCGCGCCCCCGTGTTCGAGGTAGGCGTGCGCGGAGCCGACCGTCGGGTGGCCGGCGAACGGCAACTCGTGCTGCGGCGTGAAGATGCGCAGGAGGTAGTCGGCGCCGCTGTTCGGCGTCGGCTCGCGGATGAACGTCGTTTCGGAGAGGTTCGTCCAGTTGGCGACCTGCTGCATCTTCTCGTCCGAGAGGTCGTCCGCGTCGATCACGACGGCGACCGGATTGCCGCGCAGCCCGACGCCGGTGAACACGTCCACCTGCTTGAACTCGTACGCGCGCATCAGCTGGCCCCTTCCGCCAGCGCCAGCGACTCGATGCGCGTGATGAACTTGGTCTTGGCCTCCGTGTAGCCCACGCGGTCTGATCCGTACTCCGCGGCGAGGCGGCGTTTCAGCGCGGCGTATTCGCCCGCGACGTCGGGGTGAGCGCGCAGGTAGTCGCGGAAGGCGAGGTGGCGGCGCCAGAACTCGGTCGTCGTCTCGACGGCGTGGATGTGGAAGAGCCTGCGTACACGGTGCTTATCGCCGGCCGGCAGCGCGAAGTAACGCCGCTCCGGCATCTCGGTCTCGTGCTCGGGGAAGTACTGGTAGCCGAGCTTCTGCAGTGGCCCAACGATGTGCGGGGAGTCATCCAGGCTCCGCAGCCCCGGCATTATATCGACAACCGGCTTGGCGGCGAGCCCGGGCACCGATGTGCTGCCGACGTGTTCGATGCGGGACAGCCACTCACCGATGGCGTTCTTGATGCGCGCGCTTTCCTCGGCGTACATCGCCGCCCAGCGCGGATCGTAGTCAGCGATCACGATAGGGAGGGACGGGGCGTCCTGAGTCATAGCAAGCGCCATGATTGCGCCGAGCGGCGCGGGGTGTCAAGGAAGGGCGCGGGAGACAAGGGACACGGGACACGGGACAGGGAACATGGGTGGGGCGTGCCACATGCGGTCGCTATCCTTGTCTCCTGATTCTTGTCTCTTGTCTCGGCGTCAGCCGGTGTAGATGTCCCAGAGTTCCGGGCCCCAGAACAGCGCGATCACGGCGCCCATCGCCAGGTAAGGCCCGTGCGGCATGTAGTCGCGCCTGCTCTTGAGCCGGGCGACGATTAACGTCGCTGCGACCAGACCACCCACAATGCTGCCAACGAA
>SDBS01001661.1_pt1 | contig 22536 bp, 16 predicted proteins | sample 2277091 | NCBI WGS metagenome assembly SDBS01 (sample SAMN10404972, study PRJNA504765) | marine sediment metagenome | isolation source: marine sediment core GS10_PC15, 163 cmbsf | place: Arctic Ocean: Southern Knipovich Ridge | collected 2010
TATCATGTTTTAGGTCAACAAATGGTTTTTTTGCTTCAACGAAGAATTTCCGTATTCCACCAATTCGGAATGAGTAATCAGGTGCCTTATGTTTTCCAACAATAATAACCTTAGCTTCTCTGACTACCTCACGGTACTGCTCAGCAAATCCCTGTCTGTTAGCAACATCCCACCCAAGCGCTTCAAAGAATGGGTCTATGAAGTCTACACGCGTATTTGCCTCGTCGTAGTCTGTTCTTTTATATTGAGAGATATTCTCTTCAAATCGAGCAACTAAGGATTTAATTCTCTTTCTTGCTTCTGTTTTTTTATCCATTATCTTTTGTATTAAACCATAATTATTTTTCAAAATCAAGCAAAAAGAAAGGAACTAAGCGGGGTCAGGCTGGAAAATGGAAGTAACTTTTCTGCAATATTAACACACCCCTAAATCCCCTCTTATTAGAGGGGACTCGATGCACTTGCCCCATTAAATAAATTAACGAATGATAAAAGGTAATATTTAACGGGGCGAACAATGACAACGCTCTACACCTTTGAACATATTTTGTGTTCGTTTGTGCACAATTTGTGTTCAATTGCCAAAGCGTTCTTTATTTTATTCTTGACAGAGAGCATAATTTCTGATATAAATAGTGTGATGAGGAAACAATTGAACACACAGACTTTGGATTTGCTCTTGGGATTGAACACCCCAGTGGGGTTTATCGGACCACTATAAGATGGTCTATATTGACTAACCCCACTATCGCTTGACGAGAGTGGGGTTTTTTTTATATTAAATAACCTAAAAGATTATTCTATGATTACACAGATTTCAGAATCCGATTACACAGATGGAGGAAGAGACTAAAGATGGAAGATAGAAGGTAGAAGAAAAATATATAAACCAAAAAATAGGTGAGCCATCTGGGAAGGATATTCACCCTCACCTCTTTCCTCTCCCATCAAGGGAGAGGAAGAATAATGACAACTGAACATTATTCCGGGAGGTAGTATGAATGAGATTAACTTTAAGGAAATAGAAAAGAAAAGTCAAAAAAGATGGAAGGATATCGGGCTATTTAAGACTGTGGAGAATCCAGAGAAAAAATTCTTTCTTCTTGAGATGTATGCATATCCATCGGGTGATATACACATTGGTCATTTCAGAAATTATACACTCGGAGATGTCGTCTGGAGATATAAGACAATGAAGGGATTCCAAATTCTGCACCCTTTTGGATGGGATGCCTTTGGTCTACCCGCTGAGCAAGCAGCAATTAAAAACAATGCAGACCCTCATAAATGGACGCTGGACAACATTTCAAAATCAAAAGAGACATTACAAAAACTCGGCATAAGCTATGACTGGGATAGAGAGATCACAACCTGTGATCCTAATTATTACAAATGGAATCAGTGGTTATTCAAGAAACTCTACGAGAAAGGTCTCTGTTACAGAGATAAATCCTTTGTAAACTGGTGTCCTACATGTAAAACAGTGCTAGCAAATGAGCAGGTAATTCAAGGAAAATGCTGGAGATGTGACTCTCCTGTAGAAAAAAAAGAGATGGAACAATGGTTCCTAAGGATTACGAATTATGCTGAGAGACTTTTAAATGGTCTTGAAAAACTTGGCGAATGGCCAGAAAATCTTAAAACGATCCAGAGAAACTGGATAGGGAGAAGTGAGGGTTCAGAGATCATATTCAAACTTGAGAAAAAGGATATCAATCTCCCTGTTTTCACGACAAGATCCGATACTGTTTATGGTGTAACATTCATTGTGATAGCGCCCGAACATCCTCTGTTAAAAGAACTCCTTCTATTAACTGATAAGAAAAAAGAGGTGGAAGATTATATCAATAAATCTATAATGAAAACCGAGATAGAAAGAACTGATGCTAAGAGAGAAAAGGATGGTATCTTTACGGGTCTCTTTGCAATAAACCCATTCTCAGAAGAGAGGGTTGAAATATGGACGGCAGATTATGTACTCTCTTCTTATGGAACAGGGATAGTGATGGCTGTTCCTGGTCATGACCAGAGGGATTTCGAATTTGCAGGAAAATATCACTTACCAGTAAAAATCGTAATAAATCCACCAGGGGAAGAATTAAAAATGGAAGAGATGGAAAATGCTTATACAGAACCTGGAGTGATGGTAAACTCAGGAAAATTTTCAGGAATTGACTCTCAAGAAGGAATAGAGAAAACCATTGAATATATGGAGAAAAAAGGAATAGGAAAGAGAAAGGTAACTTTCAGAATAAGAGACTGGCTCATCTCAAGACAGAGATACTGGGGAACTCCCATTCCAATGATCCATTGTGAAAAATGTGGTATTGTTCCTGTTCCGGACAATGATTTACCGGTACTTCTCCCTGATGTAACAAATGTTGATTTTATTCCAAAGGGTCGTTCTCCACTCGCAGATGTTCCGGAATTCTATTATACTGAATGTCCTAAATGCAGAGGAAAGGCTCATCGAGATGTTGATACAATTGACACCTTTCTTGATTCTTCCTGGTATTACCTAAGATTTCTCAGCCCAAAGGATAATGATGAGATATTCAAGAAGGAAGAGGCGAAAAAATGGTTTCCTGTCGACCTTTACATAGGTGGTATTGAACACGCAGCTGGTCATCTTATATACTATAGATTTATCTCAATGTTTCTCAATGATATCGGTCTTCTGCAATCAGAAGAACCCACGATTAAACTTTTTAATCATGGGATGGTACTCGATGAGAAGGGTGACGTAATGAGCAAATCAAAAGGTAATGCTATTTCACCAAGAGCATTGATTGAAAAACACAGCATTGATATAGCAAGAATTGCCATGTTGTTCTTTGCTCCACCAGCACGTGAGATACTCTGGCAGGAAAAAGGACTTAAGGGAGCATACAGATTTCTCACGAGAAGTTATACACTAATAAAAGAAAACCTTAGCGATTATCGTGGAATGGATGCCAATACCTTAAACAAAAAGGAATACGAATTCTACCGTGCGATCGAAGAGACCACAAAGAATGTTACTGTTGATATAGATAGGATGGATTTCAATACCGCAATAGCATCGCTTATGGAATTCCTTAACAAAATGTATGAATTTGATAAAAAGGAATCACCGCTTTTCCAATATGGTTTAAGGAGATTCAACCTGCTCCTTGCACCATTTGCTCCACATCTCTCTGAAGAAATTTACAGTTGGTATGCGAAATCCGATTCCATCTTTCATGAGACCTGGCCATCATATGATGAGAATGCAATAAAAAAGGAAGAGGTGACCATTGTTATTCAGGTAAACGGGAAGGTTCGTTCAAAGATAATTGTGCCAGCGAATATAGAAGTTGACAAAGTAAAAATTATGGCATTTGAAGACCCAAAAGTTAAGAAGTATATAGAGGGAGAGGACATAACAAAGGTCATTTACGTTAAGAATAAAATCCTGAATATCGTTCTGTAATCCTTTGATTAGAATATTGCGATGTAAGTACACTGGACAGACACACGGGTCTGCCCCTACATAAAATGGTATTGGGGTCTGACCCCTTTCGTTCACTCCTCGCAATGACACCCCTGCTTGTCATTGCGAGGAGTGAAGCGACGTGGCAATCTCAGACTGACACAGAGCGAGTACGAGTATGGGATTGCTTCGGAAGAAATTAAGAAAGAATACTCGCAATGACAATCCCCTAAGAAATAGGTGAGCCCCGTTAGAAGCTAAAGAATATCTAGGTCGAATTGAAACAAGACTAATCTATCGTTGTCATATTTGACAATGTGGTGTGAATTATAATCCCTTTATCATTGGATACAGTGAGCTTTCTAACGGGGTAAAAAACTCCCTTTTGCTCATCAGTTTGTGAAAAATTTCTTTTTTTCCTTGACAAATCATTCTTTTTTCTATATGTTAAAGCGGTTGTACATAACTCGTCTCTATTTCTTCAATAGAAAATCGAGTTTTGGAACAGAAATACGTTGGTTTTGCGACACTGATAAGCTGGAAACAAATTTTAAAGAGTAAGAGAATTAATGTATAAGTTGAAAACCACCTTAGAAAAAGAGAAAATAAATCTTCGCCTTCCCAATTTCTCACCTGATATTCACACAATTACAAGAATAGAATCTTCTGCCTGCAAAGTTGCCTGTCCTGCTGGTGTGCAAGTCAAGGCATACATTGGATTAATTGTAGCAGCTAAGTTTAAAGAAGCCCTAGAACTTATAAAAAAGGACAATCCTTTACCTGGAATATGTGGAAGGGTCTGCACTCATCCTTGTGAATATGAGTGCAATAGAAGGAATGTTGATGAGGCTGTTGCGATCTGTGCATTGAAAAGATTTGTTGCAGACTGGGAATTAAAACAGGGAATCAGAAGGGAAAAACCTATTGAAAGAACACGAGAAGAAAAGGTTGCAATAATTGGCTCAGGTCCTGCTGGTTTGACCTGTGCTAACGATCTAATCAGAAAAGGATACGGAGTTACAATATTCGAAAAGCTGCCCTTTGCTGGTGGTATGCTTACTGCTGGAATACCAGCCTACAGGTTACCGAGAGATATTATAAACAAGGAAATTGAAGCAATCACAGATTTAGGAGTAGAGCTGAGAACAAACATTGAAGTTGGAAAAGATATTAGCTTTGATAAACTTTTGAAAAAAGGGTATAAGGCATTCTTTTTGGCTATTGGTGCTTACAAGGGACTTAAATTGGGAATCTCTGGTGAGGATGAATACGAGGGATTTATCGACTGCCTGGACTTCTTGAAGAGGTCTAACCTGGGTGATCATAAAAAACCAGGTAGAAAAGTAATTATTATAGGTGGAGGTAACTCCGCTATTGATTCCGCAAGAACTGCTATCAGGCTTGGATGTGATGAGGTCTACATTGTTTACAGGAGATCCAGAAAAGAGATGCCAGCTAATGTTGCAGAAATTGAGGCATGTGAGAAAGAGGGTACAAAAATCAGGTATTTGGCATCCCCTGTGAGAATTATCGGTGAAAATGGAAGGGTTACTGGAATGGAGTGCATTAAGATGAGACTGGGTGAACCAGACGAAAGCGGTCGAAGACGGCCACTTCCAGTTGAAGGAACGGAGTTCATCATTGAAGCTGATACCATAATCCCTGCAATCAGCCAGAAACCTGACCTTTCGTTTTTACCTAAGAATCACGAATTCAAACTCACAAAATGGGATACATTCGAAGTGGACACTACAACCTTTGCCACAAATGTACCTGGGTTCTTCGCTGGTGGAGATGCGGTTTTGGGACCCAGTACAGTAATTGATGCAATAGCACATGGACACTTTGCAGCACACTCAATTCATCGATACCTGAGTCATAAGGATATGAAGAAAGGCAAATCTCTTCCACAAGAAGTGAATGAATGGGGGTTCAGGTTAGAGATCGAGGGCGAAAAAACAATAAAGAGGAATCCAATCCCAATATTGTCAATTAAAAAAAGAGTGAAATCTTTTGATGAAGTCGACCTCTGCTTCACAGAGGAGCAGTCTATTGCTGAGGCAAAAAGATGCCTAAGATGTGGTCCCTGTAATGAGTGTCAGGAATGTGTAACAGGATGCATCAGAAGATTGGTTATGGTGAGTTTCCCTCATAAAGGGATCGAGGAGATAGGACGGGTTCCTGAATTCATTCTAAGGGTTCCAGCCGACCCCAATAAACTTCCATGGGATGAAAGAACAAACGATGTTGTTATCTCCTGGAAGGATGAAAAGGAAAAAGAACACGAATTATCCCTTAAACTTGAGCCTATAACCGTTTTTGTAGATCAGGATATGTGCAGAGGTTGCGGTAAATGCAAAGAGGTCTGTCTCTATGAAGCCGTCACTCTCAAACCCACTAACGATGGACTTCTTATTTCGGAGATAGATGAAACAGTGTGCAAGGGGTGTGGAACCTGTGTTGCTGTATGCAAAACCGGAGCCATTCGGGCAAGACATTTCACTGAAAAAAGAATTGAACAAATGCTGAAAAGCTGCTTAAAATCCGAATAGGGTCTGTTAAATTTGGTATGATGAAGAAAAAAAAGGGAGTCTTTAAACCAAAAATTGTTGCCTTTGCCTGCCACTGGTGTGGGGTGGGGAAAAACGAAATAAATGCTATAGAAGACTTTCCCAATTTTAAACTGATAAAACTTATGTGTTCAGGTAGAATAAATACCTCTCTCATATTGAAAACGTTTGAAAAAGGAGCAGACGGAGTGATGGCTTTTGGATGTCCTGAAGGAAAATGTCATTATAATTTTGGTAATAGAACTGCAATGGAAGAATACAAAATTATCAAAGAAATGATGGAGCTCCTTGGGATAGAATCAGAGAGATTTATTCTGGAGCTGGATTTTTTCTCAGAGGATGGAAAACTCGATTCAGTGGTAAATGAATTTGTTAAGGGAGTTAAAAAACTTGGACCAAGTCCAGTATGTACTTCAAAAGAAAAGGTTAAAACGCAAGAAATGAAAGTTCGAAATTAGGAAAATGGAAATTACGAAAATAGAACAATGAAATTTTGGAGAACACCATTAGATGTCGATGAAGTAAAGGTTCCTATAGGTGAAGTACACATCATCGAGGATAGATGTAAAGGATGCGCATTCTGCGTTGAGTACTGCCCAAGGGATGTCCTTGAGTTGTCCACAGACTTTAATAAAAAGGGTTACCACCCTCCCTTTGCAAAAAACCCCGATGACTGTCTTTGCTGTGGGCTCTGTGAAATAATCTGTCCTGATTTTGCCATCTTTGTAACAGAGAAAGAAGAAGAGAAACCTGCTTCAGAGAAGAAATAACCCAACCTGAGAACGTTTGGGAAGGAGGTAAAGTGAAAGCTGACCCCATAGGTGTCTTAACTGGATCCCATTACCTTGACGGTGACCATGCCTGCGCAGAAGGCGGAATAGCTGCAGGATGCCGGTTTTTTGGGGGATACCCGATAACTCCATCAACTGAGGTTGCAGAAAGAATATCCCTGAGATTTCCACTTGTTGGTGGTAAGTTTATCCAGATGGAGGATGAATTAGCTTCACTTGCATCTGTCATTGGAGCAGTTTGGACAGGGCTAAAGGGTATGACTGTAACAAGTGGTCCTGGATTTTCACTAATGATGGAGCATGTTGGACTTGCTTGTATGCTTGAAACGCCACTTGTTCTCATAAATGTACAACGTGGTGGTCCATCAACAGGACTACCTACCTTGACAGGACAAGCTGATATGATGCAAGCACGTTGGGGTTCACACGGAGACTATGAAATCATCGCAGTTTCACCAAATTCACCCCAGGAATGCTTTGATCTTACAATAACCGCAGTTAACCTCTCAGAAAAATATAGGGTCCCAGTCTTTGTAATGACTGATGAGTGTGTGGGGCATATGACTGAAAAGGTTATTATTCCTAAAGCAGACGAGATAGATTTAGAACCCAGACGATGGTATAAAGGCCCAAAGGACAAGTATCTTCCTTTCAAGCCAGATAAGGATCTTGTGCCACCTATGGTCAAAGCAGGTGATGGATACAGATTCCATATAACAGGACTCACACATGATGAGAGAGGATATCCAGTAATAAATGCTGAGTGCCAAGATCAAAATGTCCGAAGAATTGTTGATAAGATACGTAAAAACGCAGAGAAAATCATTATTATTAACGAAGAAGAGATCGATGGTGCAGATGTTGTTGTTGTTGCTTACGGTATAACCTCAAGAGTTACTATCAAGGCAATAGATGATGCACGAAAAAAAGGGATTAAGGTCGGTTTCTTAAGGCTCGTAACTGTATGGCCTTTTCCTGAAAAAAGGATAGGAGAAATCGCAAAGAAGATAAAAGCATTTGTAGTTCCAGAGATAAATTATGGACAGATAGTCTACGAGGTAGAGAGATGTGCTGCAGGAAATTGTGAAACCTATCTTATTCCTCATATGGGAGGATGGGTTCATAATCCTCTTGACATCCAAAAAAAGATTGAGGAGGCTGCAAAATGAAAGAAAAACAGCACCCTATGGAAGACCTTTTAAGAATGGATAGGATACCACACATCTGGTGCTCAACCTGTGGTATTGGTATCTCAGTCACTGCATTTACAGCTGCACTTGAAAAAGCAGAAGTAGATCTAAATAAAACCTGCATCGTTTCGGGTATAGGTTGTACAGGAAGGGTTGCTGGGTATGTGAAACTTGACTCCTTTCATACAACCCATGGTAGACCAATTGCATTTGCTACGGGAATAAAGGTAGCAAACCCGGAACTCGAGGTTGTTGTATTTAGTGGTGATGGTGACCTTGTCGGTATTGGCGGAAACCATTTCATTCATGCTGCACGAAGGAATATGGATATTCTGGTTATTCTTGTAAATAACTTCAATTATGCAATGACGGGTGGTCAGGTTGCAGCAACAACTCCAATGAATGCATGGGCTTCAACTTCACCCTATGGAAACTTTGAATACTCTTTTACACTCCCCTACCTTGCTGATGCCTGTGGCGCAGTGTATGTTGCACGATGGACAGCTCTCCATGTTCGTAGGTTAACAAACTCAATTACAGAGGCACTTAATAAGAAGGGATTCCGTTTCATTGAGATTATTGCACCCTGTTCAACCCTTTATGCAAGAAGAAATAGACTCGGGACAGGTCTTGACCTGATGAAATTTTACCACGAAAATTCCATTATAAAACACGGTGAAGATACACGAAATCTTGAGATTAGATTTCAGGAAAAGATTATTGTGGGAAAATTCATTGATAGAGAAAAACCTACATACTTCGAGGCACAGGATAAAGGTTTCACAAGAGTGCTCGGTGATAGATATGTAAAAGATGGAGGGGTAGATGTATGAAGTAAAATTTTCAGGTTTTGGTGGACAGGGTATTATTCGCTCTGGATTCATACTCGGAAGGGCATGCGCAATATATGAGGAAAAACATGCTACCCTTAATCAAAGTTTCGGACCAGAGGCAAGAGGTGGTGCTTGTAGTGCACAGGTAATTGTCTCAGACACAAGGATACTCTATCCCTATTTAACAACCCCCGATATAGTTGTAAGTATGTCACAAGAGGCGTATAGCAAATATGGAAATGATATTAAGGAAAACGGCATCCTTATAATAGATGATGACCTTGTTAAACTAGACAAGCCGAAGAAAAAGGTTAGAATCTACAAAATTCCTGCAACTAGGTTTGCAGAGGAACTTGGAAACAAAATCGTCACTAATGTTGTGATGCTCGGATTTTTCACAGCAGTAACCGGAATTGTCTCTTCCGAAGCAATGAAAAAGGCTATACCTGGCTCTGTTCCTGAACGTGCTACCAAACTTAACCTAAAGGCATTCGACAAGGGTTATGAGTATGGAATTAAACAGATAAAAAAGAATTAGAATCACTATGATATCAGTTTTCGACATAATAAGAAAAACAGAGGCTTACCTGTGTCAGGACTGTGGTAAATGCAGTAGTGTTTGTCCTATATCAAGATTAAACAGCGGTTACTCACCGAGAAGACTACTGACATCGTCACTCAAAGGTGAAGAGAAGGAAATTGTCTCAAATAAGGCAATCTGGACCTGCATTACATGCGCAAGATGTCTTGAAGTCTGTCCACAGGGTATAGATTATATGGAGCTTTCAAAAGGGTTTAGAACTGTTGCTCTGAGACAAGGCGAAGAGCCTATTTGCTCACATGGAGGTTCACTTCAATCCCTTATGAGAATAATGTCAACTGATGAACTTCGCCAAAAGAGAATGGGCTGGATACCGAAATCCGCAAGAATAGAAACAAAAGGAGATCTTCTATTTTTCGTTGGTTGTCCTCCATACTTTGATGCATTCTTCTCAGATATAGGAGTTAAAACACTCAGTGCTGCAGTAAGCACTCTCACACTACTAAATCGAATTGGGATAGAACCAGTAATTCTCCCAAACGAGAGATGTTGTGGACATGACCTCCTATGGGCAGGAGACATAGAAGGTTTCCTCAAGTTAGCAAAACATAACATTGATGAGATTAAGATATCAGGAGCAAAGAAGGTACTGTTTACCTGCGCTGAATGCTATCGGACATTCAAGGTCGATTACAATGAAAACCTTGGACCATTAGGATTTGAGGTAGAACATATAAGTACTTTTCTACTTCCATATATAAAAGATGGTAAGATTAAATTTGAACCAAGCAAAAAAAAGGTTACGTACCAGGATCCTTGCAGACTTGGGAGACACCTTGGGATATATGAAGAACCAAGAGAATTACTAAATGCAGTTCCTGGACTTAAGCTTATAGAGATGGAAAAGAATAGGGCTAACGCACTTTGCTGTGGAACATGTGCCTGGCTCAACTGTGACATATCTTCAAAAAGAATTCAGATACAGAGACTAAGTGATGCAAAAAAAACTGGAGCAGATATTCTCGCAGTTGCTTGTCCCAAGTGTGAAATCCATCTGAAGTGCGCTATAAACGAAAAAATAAATGAATCAGAACAAAATATAGATATAGAGTACTTTACAACCCTTTTAAGTGAAAATATCAAACAAAATAAGTAAAACCCGAAACTACGAAAATGAAAAATCAGAAAATCAGAATAAAAAACAAAAGAGACAATTTCCAAATTTCGTATTTTCGCAATTTCTTAATTTCTGATTTTAAGGAAAGGGGGTGGAATCATTGCCTAACGAAGATCAAAGGATAGGCGTCTTTGTTTGTGAATGTGGTATGAACATTGCTGCAGCTCTGGATTGCGGTGAACTTGCTGAGTCTGCAAAAAAACTTCCCGGTGTTACATTTTCAGTAGTGAATAAATATACATGCTCTGAACCAGGTCAGCAGGAGATAAAAAAGGCAATCGTAGAACATAAGCTCAAAAAGATTGTTGTTGCAGCGTGCACACCACGGATGCACGAGCCAACTTTCAGACAATGCGTTAGTGAAGTTGGAGTTAACCCATACCTGATGGAAATGGCAAATATCAGAGAACATTGTTCCTGGGTTCACGGTACAGACAAGAAAAGAGCAACAGCGAAGGCAAAGGATATCGTTAAAGCAGCTGTTGCACGAGCAAGAAATCTTGAACCACAAAAGGAGCTTGAAGTTCCAGTTACACAGACTGCACTTGTCATCGGTGGTGGTGTCGCAGGAATGCAGGCAGCTCTTGATCTTGCAGACACAGGCTATCCAGTCTATCTTGTAGAGAAGAGCCCGACAATAGGTGGAAAGATGGCACAGTTGGATAAGGTCTATCCAAGCATGGACTGAGCAATATGAATCCTCGGTCCGAGGATGATGGATGTCGGTCGACATCCAAATATTACACTCCTGACGTACTCTGAAGTTGAAGATGTTTCAGGATACATAGGGAATTTCAAGGTCAAGATAAGGAAGAAAGCAAAGTATGTAAATGAAAGTGAGTGTAATGCCTGCCCGGATTGTGTAGAAGTTTGTCCTGTTACAGCACCAGATGAGTTCCAAATGGGATTCTCCACAAGAAAGGCTATCTACATTCCTTTCGCCCAGGCAGTTCCGTCTTCTTATCTAATAGACATGGAAGCATGTCTTGGAACTAATCCGATAGCATGCGGAAAGTGTCTTGAAGTATGTGACAAGAAAGCAATTGATTATGACATGAAGGATGAAATCATTGAAGTGGAAGTAGGAACAATCATTGTTGCAACGGGAATCGATATGTATGACCCAACTGAACATGATGAATATGGATACAGGAAGTTCGAGAATGTTATGACAAGTATGGAATTTGAAAGATTAATGGGTCCAACAGGACCAACAAGTGGAAAAATTATCAGACCCTCAGATAAAAAAACCCCGAAAACAGTTGGATTCATACAGTGCGTTGGTTCGAGGTCGAAGAAAAAGGGCAATCCTTATTGCAGTAATGTCTGTTGTATGAATACTGTAAAAGAGACTCTTCTTTTAAACGAATTCTCTTCAGACATAAAGTCGAAGGTTTTCTACATGGATATGAGGGCATTTGGAAAAGGATTTGAAGATTTTCTGAAGAGAAGCAAGGAACACGGTTCAATATATATAAGAGGTATCCCGGGTGAAATTGAGGAAGATCCGAAAACAAAAAACCTTATCCTAAGTGTTGAAGATACTTCAACGGGAAAAGTAGAACAGCATGAGGTAGAGATGGTGATTCTTGCTACTGGTGTGACACCAAGAACAGATGGCGAGGGTATAAGAAAATTACTTACTCTAACAACAACTTCTGATGGATTTTTAATGGAAACACATCCGAAATTGAAACCTGTTGAAGCTCCCACGGCTGGTGTTTTCATTTCAGGATGTGCAGAATCACCGAAGGATATAAGAGAAAGTGTTCAGCAAGCGGGTGCTGCTTCTGCAAAAGCCCAGATACTCCTAACCCAGGGAAAGGTCAAGATAGAAGCGATCACTTCAAGTATTGATCCTGATCTTTGTACTATCTGCGGAATATGTGCAAAGGTTTGTCCCTATTCAGCAATAACTGTTGACATCAAGAACAGAATACCCGCAACAGTTATGGAAGCTGCCTGTCACGGTTGCGGTGCCTGTGCAGCTGAGTGTCCCTTCGATGCCATTACAATGAAGCACTTTACTGACCAACAGATAATGTCTATGGTGGAGAACTATCTCGAAGAGAAACCAGAAGAAAAGATTATTGTGTTCGCATGTAACTGGTGTTCCTATGCAGGTGCTGACTTCGCTGGGATATCGAGATTACAGTATCCGGATTCAAACAGAATTATTAGAACTATGTGTAGCGGACGTGTTTCTGAGAAGTTTGTTCTGCATGCTTTTGAACTTGGCGCACCAATTGTTCTTGTATCAGGCTGCCATTATGCGGACTGCAAGTATATAAATGCTAACAGGTGGGCGCAGCTGAGGGTGGAAAAACTCTGGAATAAACTTGAAAGACTTGGGATTAGACCCGAAAGATTACAACTCGAATGGATTGCAGCAAGCGAAGGAGTGAAGTTTGCAAAAGTGATGAGAGAACTTGAAGAGATGAGAAAAAAGGTGACAAGGAAAGAGATTGGGGAGACTAAGAAAATACTGAAGCAGGAAAGTGAAAAGAAAGCGGCAAGGGAGAAGAAAAAAAAGAAAAAATAACATCAACGGGGACTGGAAGAAAATATAAGGTGTAGTAATCTCTGTAGCGTTGGGGCTTGTCCCCAACATTAATAAATCGAGATTGCTTCGTTTGAGATTATGAGAGTTTACTCGCAATGACATCCTTTTGACTTTCCTTTAGTTATAGTTTGGAGTCAGAAAATTATGGCAGAAGATAATAACACAAAAATGAAGTGCATGCGGTGTGGACATGGGTTTTTTGGACACTATGAAAAGGGTATAGCAGAGGAAAGATTCTGCCCGAAATGTGGAAGTTTCAGCATCCGCCCCCTCCCCGAAAAAAAGAAAACGTAGGGATTGGGTCTCCCTACAGAAGCTTTCCGTGGCATTTTTTGAACTTTTTCCCGCTTCCGCAGGGACAGGGATCGTTTCTTCCTACCTTCTTACCCTGCTTTTTTATACCTTCATAAACCTGCAAGAACTTTTTATCCTGTTCAGTCATCGGTCTATCAATGTTCTTTTGCATCCTTGCACCCACGCTTCTCTGCGGGACACGAGCAGGTACTGGTTCTCTTTTCGACTCCTGAATAGCACGACTGGCTTCAGGCTTCACTGAAACACCCTCTACTTTTACAAGTTTTGGTGCATCGGGCGATTCTATCCTTATTCTGAAAAGGAACTTTATTGCCTCATCATCAATTTTTCCGAGCAGTTCCTCGAACATTCCAAACGACTCCCTCTTATATTCAACAAGCGGGTCTTTATGCGCATAACTCCTCAAACCTATTCCCTGTCGTAGCGCATCAAGTTCATAGAGGTGCTCTCTCCATTGCGTATCTATAACCTGAAGCATTACTCGTCTTTCAAGTTCTCTCATCTGTTCTTCACCAATAAGAGTCTCCTTTTCTCTGTATATTTCTTTTATTTTCTTTTTTAATTCATCCCTGAGAGTTTCTCTTCTGCTTGTATCCATCTCCTCATCCTTTACCATCCAGTCAATTAAGAAGAGATTAAGCAGTTCTTCTTGCATGTTTTTCACGTTCGACTTATCAGGATGTTCTCTTGTACCTGAATATGCATCCACAATATCATCAATAATATCTCCTACCATCTCCTCTATTCTTCCCTTTAGGTCTTTTCCATCAAGGATCTCATTTCTCATTCCATAGATTGCCTCTCTCTGTTTGTTCATTACATCATCGTAATCCAGGAGTCTCTTCCTCATTCCTGCATTCATTCCCTCTACAGTTTTCTGGGCTGCTTCTATTCTCCTTGTTACGAATCTGTTCTGTATTATTGGCTTATTATCCTCAACACCAATCCTGTCCATTATTGAAACAAGTTTGTCGGAACCAAATAACCTCATCAGGTCATCTTCAAGACTCAAATAGAACCGTGAAGACCCAGGGTCTCCCTGTCTGCCTGATCTTCCCCTTAGTTGCCTGTCTATTCTTCTTGATTCGTGCCTTGCTGTTCCAATTATATGGACACCACAGGGCATATCTGCTCTACACTCTTTCTCCATCTTTGCATCGTGTTTAGCATCAGGAGAATCAAAGAGAATATTGCAAAAATCCTTACACTTCACAACCTCTTTCCCAAGTTTAATATCGGTACCACGACCTGCCATATTAGTAGCAATTGTAACCATGCCGGGCTCACCCGCATGAGCTACGATCTCTGCTTCCTTCTGATGATGTTTCGCATTCAGGACATGGTCCTTTACTCCGCTTCTCTTCAACATTCTGCTGAGGGTCTCGGATACATCTACTGATACTGTCCCTACAAGGGTAGGTCTTCCCATCTTATTCATTCTTATAATTTCTTCAATAACCGCGTTGTATTTCTCTCTTTTAGTCTTAAAAATAACATCATCGTAGTCTATTCTCCTCACTGGTTGGTTCGTTGGAATAACAACCACATCAAGTTTATATGTATTCTCAAATTCAGCAGCCTCTGTCTCTGCTGTCCCTGTCATTCCTGCAAGTTTCTCGTACATCTTGAAATAGTTCTGCAGGGTAATAGTTGCAAGTGTCTGTGTCTCTTTCTCTATCGTAACACCCTCTTTTGCTTCAAGTGCCTGATGCAATCCTTCTGAATATCTCCTGCCCGGCATCAGCCTCCCGGTGAATTCATCCACAATGATTACCTTTCCGTCCATCACAACATACCCCTCATCCTTTCTAAAGAGCTCATAAGCTTTAAGAAGGTTATCGCGATTAGTCTTCTCTTTCATCTTTCCCGCATAATCCGCATGTATTCTATCCTTCTCAACTGCCTTTTCCCTCGGACTCAGACTCTCATCCTCGTCAATCTTACCTATCTTCTCAGCAAGATCGGGGAGTTCAAAGGCTCCAGGATCATCTGGAGAAAGGAATTCCATCCCTTTATCAGAGAGTTTTACTGTACTCTCTCTATCTTCTATTGTGTAGTAGAGTCCCTCATCAAAATCCGAAAGTTTTTTATCTCTTATAAGCTGTAATTCGAGTCCTTCTATCATCTTCAGAACACCCTTTTCCTTCTCCAGTTTTATCAATTTCTTGTTCCTTGGTGAACCTCTTTTTGCGAGAAGTAATTTGTATGCTGCCTCTTTTTCCTTTCCATCCTTAAGCAGTCTTTCTCCCTCTGCAATCAGACTATTAACAAGCGGAATCTGCGAACGATAGAGCCGATCCACCCTTGGTTTCCATTTATCGAACTTATGTGTTGAATGCTCAACTGCTCCTGATATTATCAATGGTGTCCGCGCCTCATCAACACAAACACTATCTACTTCATCCACTATTGCATAGTAATGTCCTCTCTGAACTCTATTCTCAGGAACTACCGCCATATTATCCCTCAGGTAATCAAATCCAAATTCATTGTTTGTTCCATAGGTTATATCACAGTTATATTCAATCTTTCTCTCATCAGGATTCATTTCACTCTGTATAACACCTATAGATAATCCGAGGAACTCGTATACCTTTCCCATCCATTCTTTATCTCTTTTCGCAAGGTAATCATTTACCGTAACCAAATGAACCCCTTTCCCTGTAAGTGCATTAAGATAGAGAGGCATTGTAGCAGCGAGTGTCTTACCTTCACCAGTTGCCATCTCAGCTATCTTTCCCTGATGAAGAACTATTGCTCCTGTAAGTTGAACATCGAACGGAACCATATCCCATTCCTTTTCAATCCCTGTCACTTCCCACTTCTTTCCAAGTAGTCTCCTTGTAGTCTCTTTCACCAGAGCAAAAGTCTCAATCATTAAACCATCAACTGTTTCTCCCTCTTTTAACCGAGTTTTAAATTCCTCTGTCTTTTTTGGAAAATCCTCGTCTCTTAATCCCTTCAGCTTTTCAAATTCATTATTAATCGCTTCGACAATAGGTATCATGGATTTCAGAATTCTTTCATTTCTTGTCCCGAATACTCTTGATAACAGATTGGGCATTTAGAATATCCTCCTTGTTAACAGATTATACCTTACCAATATAACCCAAAACTTACATTTTTTCAAGGGAAAAATTTAGAGTTTTCCAACTAATCACTCGGAAACTCACAAAATAAATTGACAAAAAAGGATTTTTATAGTAAAAAGAGATAATGCTAAGCTTGGCTGAAAGGATCCATAAAGAAAGTTTCATTATTGATCTGCATTGTGACACAGTAGGAAAGCTTATCAAAGGAATTGACATCAGCAAGGACAATAAAGAGATGCAGATTGATATACCAAAACTTAGAAAAGCGGGTGTAAACCTCCAGGTCTTTGCTGCCTGGATTAATCCAAAATACAAACCCCATCACTGTGCAAGAAGAGCTTTGAAACTTCTGGACGCTATATTAACACTCACTGAGCACAATAAAAACCTTTTTCTAATAAAACAACCCAAGGAAATTAAAAAACTCAAAAAAGGGGAAGTTGGCATCCTGCTTGCAATTGAAGGAGGAGAGGCTATCGAGGGTAGTTTGGAACTCCTAAGAGATTTTTACAGATTGGGAGTTAGGATACTTACACTGACCTGGAATCAGTCAAACCTTATTGGAGATGCAGCTCTCGATTCCACAAAACCCCACAACGGTCTTTCTGGTTTTGGAAAACAGGTTGTGAAAGAAATGAATAAACTTGGAATGATAATTGATGTATCCCATACTTCTGAAAAAACCTTCTGGGATATCTGTGAAAATACTGAATCACCTTTCATTGCATCTCATTCCGGTGCATATACAATGCTAAAACACAGACGGAATCTCAAGGATAAACAGATAAAGGAGATTGCAAACCGTGGAGGTATTATTGGTGTTTTCTTTCTCCCTGTTTATGTTTCAAAAAAGAATCCTGTAAGAATCAAAAATGTTGTTGACCACATAGACCATATACGAGATATTGGTGGAGTAAATGTTATTGCACTTGGCTCAGATTTTGATGGAATGTCGAAATACGTGAAGGGTCTCGAACATGCAGGTAAACTTTCCTCTCTGACTGAAGCCCTTCTTAAAAAAGGCTATACAAAAACTGAGATAAAGAAAATTTTAGGTAATAACTTTTTAAGATTTTTTAATGAATTCAAGAAAAAATAGCCACGGATAAACGATTTAAGAAAACTTCAATTCAGACATGGAACTAAAATCAGAAAAAAGGGGACTGAGAAAAGCGAGATGGTTCTTTTCATAAGTCCAGTAGATTCACTCATCACTGTCCGCTTTTTTCCCAAATAGCCTTTCTAATTCTTCTTTTGCCTTTCTCTTTCTTTCCTCTGATGTATCGATTTCTTCACTGTTCTTAAATTTAAAATATCCGCAAAAATTCCCTTTCTCTCTATCACTCACCCATTCGCTTTTCGGTTCCCTGCACTTGTTATGAGCATACTCATCGTAAAATTTGCAGTTAAAACAGCAGTGCAGGCATGAAACACAATGAGGACAGAGCTCCTCCCTCCCTACCTTCTCTTCAATCTCAATCTCCTTCTTACATTTATGACAGACTTTCGTTTTAACTCCTACATTTATGATCGATTACTCAGATTTTTGTTAGATTACACAGATGTTATATGAAATATAAATCTTCACCCTAATATTGTCAAGAAAATAAAATAGTTCTAAATGCAACTAATGAGATTGCCACGTCGCTCTCTCGATACATCTCGAGACAGGTTCGCTCCTCGCAATGACAGCGAAGGAAAATTAATATCTGAATTGATAATTATGCCTGGGCACGGAGTACGTACCCTTCCTATTGCATTCCGAAAAAGATTCTATTTTATAGTTGCAATGTTTTATAAAAAGTTGGTATTGTTTAATTGTCATGGATTGTAAAATGAAAAATATTCTTTTTCTTATTCTGATTTTTCTCTCAGGATGTCTTGTTAAAAGAAATGTATTTCACGACCCACAATTTTATTATGATAAAGAAAACTATACTCTCAAGCGCATAACTCCTAAAATAGAACAAGAAGATATTTCGGAGCACTTAGATGAGAAGAGTGAAATAAAGATTATGCCGATACAAACTCCCCATGACAGTATCAAATCAATCAAAGAATATGACATTCCTCCAAAACCGAAAAAGTTTGTAAAAGTAAAATACCCAGATAAAGCAGGAAAGTGTGGGTATCAAGGTGTGGTACTGCTCGAATTATTAATTAATAAGACTGGAATTGTGAAAAAGGCAATAACAATTGCTTTCCTCTCTCACGAGGAATTTTATAGAATTGAGCAAGATAAAAAAAATGCAATTCCCGAACTTATCAAGAAGGGACTTAAGAGACGGTTTAATGAAATTGAAGAATCATTAGTAAAATCTGCACTTGAAGCAGCAATAAAAACCGAATTCACACCTGCATATCAAAAAGGAAAACCTGTGTATGTATGGGTCTCATTTCCTGTTCGATTTGTATTGCGCTGAAAATTTCCACTTTGGCATTAGACCGATTGCTTGGTTTAAGTTTTTAGTTTTTGGTGTTTCTGACTTCGTCATTTATTTTTCTATCTACTACTTATTTCCTACTGTCTCTCTCAACGGTCTGCCGTCAACGGTCTCCGGTCGTCTAACCAGCATGAAGTATCGGATTTATCTTCTATCTTTCATCCCATATTCTCTTTTTACATCATTAGATCTACGGATAGGACAACGTAATCGGAAAGGAGATTGAACCTATCTGTGTGTCTATATAGACTGTTCCTTTTATCTTGTAGTCTGCCCTCTTCTCTTGAACAGCTTTAAGGATTGCCGCACCGAGGTTAAGATAATTAATTGTCAGGTTTGTTGAAATTGCTTCCTCACCACCAGCCTTGACTGTTACCTTTCTTGCAGTTGTCCCATTTGCAGCGTTCATTTCATTGATATAAAAAGAATATTCCAGCCTGTCAATCACAGCATCTATATCATTTGGGTTCTTTGCCTTTAGGTCAACCTTAAGTGTCATTTCCGAAAGCGTATAGTTGAGAAGGCTTACTCCAGTAAAACTGAATTTTAGTTCCTTAACTGCAATCCTCTTCATAATTTCAGAACAGCCTATTAACAAAGTAAGAACTACTAAAACTATGGCTATCTTTTTCATCTCTCCCCCTAGAATAATGTTCAGTTATAACTTCACATTTACAGTATCTGGCTCAACGTTACCAATGGTGATAACATTATTTCGATCGCACGGTGAGGACAGGTTTCAATGCAACAAAAACAGCTTATACATTTTCCATAACTAAAATAAGGTCTGATTACTCCTCTCTTTATTGCACCAGCTGGACAGGACTCTATGCAATTTTCACAGTTTGTGCATACTTTGGTGATGATTCGAGGTCTAGCCCAAATCTGACTCCCAATTGTCCTTGTCAAAATTGGCGGAATGTAATTAAGCTGATTTGCCCGTGGGAGTCTTATGTTTTTTCTTTCATAAGTTTCAAGTGTGTCACCAAAAAGTTTATATGTTCTTTCCATTTTAATTCCCATTCGTTTCCCTGCAAGATATAATGGAAACTTTTCCTTTTTCACACCCAAGAGTTCTGTAATGAACATATCTCCAGTAATGGCACAATCGGTTGCTGCAATAAACCCGAGACTAATGGGATTCCCTGCAGCTGGACCTTCTCCCTCCATTCCTATTATCCCATCATATATTGTAAGCAGAGGTTTCGTGAGAAGGTAGATATCAAGGTTCATTTCACTAAAGGAAACTGAGTTTGGATAATCTCTGTGTAGTGTTACCTTTTTAAAACCAGGAATTGCTCCATACATATTCTTTACACCAAGCGTAAGAATAGTAAGATTATGTGTCTTTACTTTTGGAAGATTAATAACAAAATCAACAGCGTCTATTATTCTTGCAATAGGATAATCTTTCCCCCTTATTGATTTCTTTACCCATCCTGTTTTATCAAAATAGATGAGAGGAATCCTGTATCGTCTTCCTATATCAGCCCAACCTGTAACTTCAAATAAGCTCTTCGGATTTTTAAACACAGGAGAAGGGCTATCACCTATAATAGGTTTCGCACCCAGGTTAATAAAAAACTGCAGTACTGCTTCAATAAAAGATGGGTGAGTTGTTACTGCGTGCTCTGGTGGATGACCTGATAATAGGTTGGGTTTTAGTAGAACCCTATCCCCTCTTCTTATTCTTTTCAGTGAATTCTGGAAAGGTTCAAGAAGTGCATCAACTTTCTTTCGTAATTCAACTACATCATAACTTTTGCACTTCTTAAAGGCAATCATCACTGGTTGGAGTTTATTTGCTCCTGGTATTCTATTTTCCTCCATCGCAATTCAATAGTATCAAAATCTCTTTGATGTGTCAATGGATTTATCAGAGCTGCTATTAGCAGTTCCTTTTTAACAGGGTAGGCATCGACTTGACCCTACAATAATACATGCGCAAGCTTAAGAAATTGTGACAAATTATGAATTTTCATGTTGTAGCCACAACCTTTAGGTTGCGTAATTTATTGTACAACAAGAAATTAAGCTCGCAGGCTAAAGCCTGCGCCTACCTAAAAGAGGTATTTTGGCACAGTCTCTTAATCCTATGGCTACCCACAGCTCCATGTCATTGCGAGTCATCTTTCATCTTCCATTCGAAGCAATCTTGGTCTTACATAATATGAGATTGCTACCATGGGTCTGCTCCTACATGAATTCACAGATTATCAAAACAATGATGAATTTTAGGGAAACACTGAATTTTACTTGCAAAAGGATATGTTTTGTATTATATTGTAATGTCAATATTAAAAATAAGGTAGGCGAAAATAATGAGGTTTGATAAATTTACTGAAAAGGCTCAAGAAGTTCTTCAAATCGCATCCGAAGGATTAGACCACTTCCATCACAATCAACTGGATGCTGAGCATATCTTCTGGGCACTGTTGAAACAAGAAAGGGGACTGGTCCCTCAAATTCTAAAAAACCTTGGTTTGAATGCTGATGCTGTACTCGCAGAAGTTGAGGAACAACTCAATAAAGCACCACAGGTTCACTACGAATATGGGACCGCAGAGAAACAGGTTTATATAACACCAAGAGCAAAAAAGGTGTTAGATATGGCAAAAGAAGAAGCATCAAGACTTACCGATGAGTTTGTAGGAACAGAACATCTTTTTATAGCAATATCAGATATTAATGATGGTGGGGTTGCTAAAGTTTTTAGTGAATTTTCCATAACAAAGGAGAAAATATATCAAGCGCTTCAAAAAATAAGAGGAGGTCAGAGAGTGACAGACCCTAATCCTGAAAGCAAGTATATGGTGCTCGAAAAATACTCAAGGAATCTTACAAAACTTGCAAGCGACGGAAAAATTGATCCAGTAATTGGAAGGGAAGATGAAATCAAAAGGGTAATACAGGTGTTATCAAGAAGAACTAAGAATAATCCTGTCCTTATAGGTGAAGCAGGTGTTGGAAAATCTGCAATAGTGGAAGGATTAGCACAGAAGATAGTGTCCGATGATGTCCCAGAAACCCTGAAAAATAAGAAACTTGTTCAACTCGATATGAGTTCACTTCTTGCAGGGAGCAAATTCCGCGGTGAGTTTGAGGAAAGATTGAAGGCTGTGATGGATGAAATTAAGAAATCAAAAGGAGAGATAATTCTATTTCTTGATGAACTGCATACAATCGTAGGTGCTGGTGCGGCAGAGGGTGCAATAGATGCATCAAATATGTTAAAACCTGCACTTGCAAGAGGTGAATTGCAGGCAATCGGGGCAACAACACTTGATGAATACAGGAAGTATATCGAAAAAGATAGCGCACTGGAAAGAAGGTTTCAACCCGTATTTGTATCGGAACCTTCAATCGAAGATTCTATCGATATCCTCACTGGATTAGGGGATAAAAATGTATCGCATCATGTGGTAAAGATTTATGATGTCGCGATTAAATCTGCAGTCATTCTTTCTCACAGATAGATAAGTTTCAGGAAACTTCTCGATAAATCAATAGACATGATTGATGTGTCTTGTGCAAAACTCCGGATTGAGATAAATAGTGCACCACCCGAC
>SDBS01001662.1_pt1 | contig 22535 bp, 14 predicted proteins | sample 2277091 | NCBI WGS metagenome assembly SDBS01 (sample SAMN10404972, study PRJNA504765) | marine sediment metagenome | isolation source: marine sediment core GS10_PC15, 163 cmbsf | place: Arctic Ocean: Southern Knipovich Ridge | collected 2010
TACCCTTGATAAGACCAATTTCTTTATTGGTAGGAACAATTTTTTTTAAAACTTCGCTTACAATATCATTAATCTCAGACATAATATTAAAAAATAAGTTCGATTACTCAAGAAATATCTATTAATTTAATATAAAATAACTATTCCCTTTTAAAAAAACCTTTTGGATAAATATTTATCAAGTAAAGAGGTTTTTTTAGAGAGTCAGATGCATCAAGTGGAAGTATTGAAATTATTCAAGGATCGCAAGGGGTCACATTCCCCACCACGGATGAGTTGTTTTTCTCATTATTGTAATAAATTCTCTTAAAGCTTGTTTTTGATCAGTCGTTAATTCATCAATAAATTTGCCCATTAGCTGCCGGACATGGGATTCTGGAACATTTACAAATAGAGTTTCATCTTTTTCTATATCTTTGCCTATTTCAATACCCCGAATAGAAATTGCAGCTTCAGAACCTTTAGGAGCTTTTTCTATCGTTTGACCTTTATCTTGAATTTGGTGAATCCTCCTTACTTTTATACCCTTATCAGTTATTAATGGTACTTTTGGATATAAAGTTCCAGCTTCAACTTGAATACCAAATACAGCAGGATCTGAGCTTCTAAATATAAATTCAGGAAACATTTTTATCTTCGCCGGTAATATTAATTCACTTAATGCTTTAGCTGTATCTTCCGCTTTTCTTGTTTCAGAATATTCAATATATTCTTCTAATAAACGATAGATAACATTATTGGTAAAAATTCTGATATTTTCTGTTATTGCTTGTTCCTTTGCTTCTGGTAATATTGGAACATTAAAACCTAGAACTGTCGCGGAGTATGGATCTAATCCTTTCACAATTTTAGCATTTATTATATCCTCTTTTTTAATTGGTCCTACATCAGCAATACTAATTTTTACATCATTTTTTGTAAAGTGATTCTCTAAAGCTTCCAGAGAACCTAAAGTATCTGCTTTTAAAACCACTCCTGCTTTATCAGTCTTTATCCTAATGCTTTCTACTTCAGATTCAATTTCCTTATAGATAGTATCCTCCTCTGATGGATCACCAATTCCTCTAAAAGGAGATCCCGCTACAACATCATCTATATTTGGTGCTAATATCTTAATACCAGCTGCAGCACTCACTAAATCGACCGAATCAAATTTTTGTCGAGGATCTCGTATTTCATCTAAGGGCTTAGGTATCAATAAAGCTCTTACTTTTGATTTAATAGGCTTTTCTAAACCACCTACAATAAACTCATCACCTTTATTAATAATACCATCATATATTAGAACATCCATGGTTTTTCCTTGTCCTTTTTCTTTTTTAACTTCTAATACAACACCTTTAGCTGCTCCCTCAGAAAATTTCAGATTTAATGTCAAATATTGTTGGACTAATCCCATTAAAATCATTAACAAAGTCGAAATACCTTCTCCTGTTTTACCACTTGTCGGTACAATTGCAATTTTTTTGGTAAAATCTTTAATTTTGTCATATCGATCCATTCCTTTGAATCCTTCTTCCATAAAATTTACCATTATCTGTATAATTTTCTCATCTAAGGAATCTCTTACATGAGGTTTTTGAGCATTGTATGAATCGAGAAAATCTGCATCTTTTTTTGATTTCCACCCAAATATTCTATCAATCTTATTTGCAGCAATTATGAAAGGAGTTTTTTTCTCTCTTAGAATTCTAACAGATTCCCAAGTTATCGGCATTGTACCCGAAGTGATATCTATAACAAGAATCGCTATATCAGCAACAGCTCCGCCCCGTTTTCGGAGATTTAGAAACGCGGCATGTCCAGGGGTATCAACAACCAATAATCCTGGAAGATTTATCTCTTTCTCAGCAAATTCTTGTTTGGATTTTCTTAAAAAATCTTTAACATCTTCTGTGGGAAAATAAGATGCTCCAATATGTTGTGTAATTCCTGCAGCTTCTCGTTGCTGGACAACTGTACCTCTAATGTAATCCAAAATGGTAGTCTTACCGTGGTCAATATGCCCCAAAACACAGATAATAGGTGCCCTGATTACTTTTTTTTCATCTGAAGTTGACATTTACGACAACCTAATTGAAATATTAGGAAACATCATTCATTTAACTATTGTTAAAAAAAAGTAATGAAAAGTTTAGAAGTTTTCTGATTGATAATTTCTTCAGGAGATTTTTCATTACCCTTTTTGTATGTATAATACATGCAAATAATCCTTAAATCCATGTTTTTTCCAAAATGAGTACCCTATTTGATTATTTACGGCGACCCGTAATTCTATTCTTTCTAAATCTTGAGTTTTAAACCATTCAAACATCCTGACCAGCATTTGCTCTCCTATCCCTTTTTTTCTGTTAGATTCGTTTATAGCCAAATCGTTGATAAGGCCGTAAGTATTGTTTTTAAATACAGGAGGATAATATTGTATTAAAGCAATAGAATATCCAACTACCTTATAATCTTCCAGAGCAACTAAAACTTGTGCTTCATTGGAATTAATTAACTCACAAATATATTGTTCAAAATTTAGATGTCCATCTTTTTGTCTACTAAAAAATGAATCTAGCCTTTTATGATAATCCATAAATTCCTTCCATACTTCTAATATCTGAGGAACATGAGATTTATTAGCTAAAATTATTTGCATTTAGGTTTACCTCTTGAATTCTTACTTTGGTTAAGTTTATGGTTAATAATTAAATATAAGAAAGATTTTTTTTTAAATACTGGCCTGTAAATGAATGATTTTCTTTAAGAATTTCTTCAGGAGTTCCCGTTGCAACAATATTACCTCCTTTTTCACCTCCTTCAGGACCTAGATCAATAATGTAATCTACAGATTTTATAATATCCATATTATGTTCAATAATAATAACAGTGTTACCTTTATCTACTAATTTCTGTAGAACTTCTAATAAAAACTGGATATCATACATGTGTAAACCTGTTGTTGGTTCATCTAGAATATAAAGTGTATTTCCTGTACTTGTTTTTCTTAATTCTCTCGCAATTTTTACACGTTGAGATTCTCCTCCACTTAAAGTAGTTGAAGATTGCCCTAATTCTAAATACCCTAATCCAACATCTACAACTGTTTTTAACGTTCTTTTTAAGTTTGGAATTTTGTCAAAAAATTCTAACGCTTGATGAAAAGTCATTTTCAAAATATCTGAGATCGTTTTTCCGCGATATTTAATCGCTAGAGTTTCTGAATTGTATCTTTTTCCTCTACATAAATCACACATAATATATACATCCGGTAAAAAATACATCTCTTTAAGGATGTACCCTGTGCCTTTACATTTTTTACAATGCCCTGCTTTTGTATTAAAACTAAATCTCCCTTTTTTATAGCCCCTTTCTCTTGAATCTTGTAATCCAGCAAAAATTTCTCTAATGTAATCCAAGGCTTTTGTGTAAGTGGCAGGTACTGATCTAGGAGTTCTGCCTATAGGTGATTGATCGATATTAATGATTTTATCGATTTGTTCAAAACCCAATATAGTATCAAAATTCCCTTCTTTTATTTTTGAACTACGGGTATTTATTAGATTATGCAGTCCTTTAAATAGACATTCTATGATCAAGCTAGTCTTACCAGCACCAGAAACGCCTGTTATACATGTAAATAAACTTAAAGGTATTTTAACATCAATACTTTTTAAATTATTTTCTCTGGCTCCTTTTATTTCAATATACTCATTATTAGATTTTCGTCTATTTTTTGGTATTTCTATTTTCTTTTTACCTGATAAATATTCTCCTGTTAAAGTTGCTGATTTGGTAATCTTTTCAAAATTTCCTTCTGCTACTATTTCACCTCCACGTTTACCTGCTAATGGGCCTAAATCGATAATATGATCCGCATTACGCATAATTGCCTCATCATGTTCAACTACTATTACACTATTTCCTAAGTCCCTTAATTTTTTTAGCATATCAATAAGGCGGCTAATATCTCTTTGATGCAGACCAACACTTGGTTCATCTAAAACATATAATACGCCTACTAGACTGGAACCCAATTGAGTAGCTAACCTGATTCTCTCTGCTTCTCCTACAGATAAAGTGTCTGAACGCCGATTTAAAGCAATATAATCTAATCCAACGTTTTCCAAGAAAGATAATCTATCCAATATTTCTTTTAATACATCTTTAACAATTATTTTCTGAGTTTCATTTAATTGAAGTTTTTTGAAAAATTCTAATGAACCTTTAACTGCTATGTTTGATAAATCAGCGATGTTAAGGCCTTCAATAGTAACGGCTAAACTCTCTGGTTTTAATCTTTTTCCCTCGCACTTGGGGCAATCTATTCGGTTCATAAAACTTTCATAAGTATCACGTGCCCAATCAGAACGTGTTTCCATATACCTTCTATGCAACATAGGAATAATTCCCTCAAAAGGTCTTACGACTTGCCAAGAAGATTTGAAATCATCATTATGATTTTTAAAGTCATTTTTTTCGCTCTTAAAATGAAATTCAAGTGATTCATTATCGGTACCAAATAAAACTTTATGAAGTTTTTTCGGATCTATATCTTTAATAGGAATTCTATCAGTATCAAATCCATAATGTTTAGCAACTTGAACTACCGATTGCCAAAAATATCCTGTTAATGATCCAAATCCAGGAATATCTCTAATTGGAGTTTCTTGGAGTGGAATCTCTAAATCATTCCCTAAAACCAAACCATAATCAAATTCCATTACATTACCCAAACCGTTACAGTGTTTACAACTCCCATGAGGTATATTAAATGAAAACATTTTATGATCTAATTGAGGAAAGGATATCCCACAATTAACACAAGCGAGAGCTTCTGAATAGATTTGATCATTTTTTCCAACAATTTCAACAATAACTAAACCTTCTGTTAAATCTAAAGCTGATTCAATTGAATCAGCTAATCGTGTTCTTATATCCTTGCGCATTACTAATCGATCGATAATCACATTAATATTATGTTTCACATTCTTTTCCATGGATATCTCTTCATCTAATGTATATTGAATACCGTCGATTTCAACCCTCACATATCCTTGTTTTTTTAAATCTTGTAGAAGTTCCTTATATTCTCCTTTTCTATCCCTGATAACTGGTGCTTTTATTATAAATTTTTGATTTTCCTCAATAGAGTTCAATACTTGTGTAATTATTTGTTGTGGAGTTTGAGGTTTTATTTCTTTCCAGCAATTAGGGCAATGTGGGATGCCTATATTTGCAAATAATAATCGATAATGATCATATATTTCAGTTACTGTCCCAACCGTGCTTCGTGGATTTTTTGAAAGAGGTTTTTGTTCTATTGCAATTGCTGGTGATAATCCTTCGATGGAATCTACATCAGGTTTGTCCATTTCTCCTAAGAATTGTCTAGCATAACTTGATAAGGATTCTAAAAATCTTCTCTGACCCTCCGCGTACAATGTGTCCATGGCAAGAGAACTTTTCCCGCTTCCACTAATACCCGTTATAACTACAAGTTTATTGCGTGGAATTTTCACATCAATGTTTTTTAGGTTGTTTTGTCTTGCGCCCTTAATGATAATATAATCATGCATATTCTAAGCCTTTTTTAAGATATCTTAATTTTAGAGATCAAAAAAATTTTTCTATAATATAATATAAACCATATACTTGTATTTACAATTTAAACTATGTGAGAGTTTTAGATTACAAATAAAAAACATCAAAAAATTCAGCACTTATAGAATTAAAATAACTTTTTGTAGATAAGTATCCTATCCAATTATAAAAATAACTGTTTCGAGTGCTCCATTCTCTAAGGCTAGTTCTATTCTATTCAGCGACATTTATTACTATATTTCCTGTTTTCTGCCCTTCTTCGACATACCTGTGAGCCTCGATGATTTGTTCCAACGGATAGCGTCTATCTATTACAGATTTTATCTCTCCCGCCTCAATGAGCTCTTTGAGGAAATTTAATCGTTCAATCATTTCCTTTGTGGTGCTGATGTTTCCACTTATCACTTTTTTGTCGTTTTTCTTTGCAGTCCTCTTCTCTCGATTAATCAGTGAAATCTTAGGATTTGCTAAAAGAAAAACTCCTTCTTCATTTAGCAAACTTAAACAACGTGAAAACGAACTCTTGCCAATCACATCAAAAATAACATCGTAAGTCTCACCGCTTTCGGTAAAATCCTCTTTAGTGTAATCAATTACCTTATCGGCTCCTATAGATTTCATCACTTCTAAGCTCGTAGGATTGCCTACTCCGGTTACTTCACCCCCATAATACTTGGCAAGCTGTATCGCAACAGTACCTATACTTCCAGAAGCTCCACTGGTAAGAACTGTTTGTCCTTTCTGAATATTTACTTTTCTAATAAAATGCGATGCCTCAAGTCCCCCTATAGGTACAACTGCGGCTTCTTCATAGGTCATATCAGTCGGTTTTATTGCCACTATCCCATCTTCAGGCAGACAGACATACTCAGCATAACCACCTAAACGAAAACCTTTAGTACCAAAAACGGCGTCTCCTTTCTTAAACAGCTTTACATCTTTCCCTAATGCTTCAATTTCTCCAGCAAACTCCTGCCCTGGTATAAAGTTTTTTTTTCTTGGTCCTCTGAAACCCATTGCTAGTCGCATAAGGATCCTTAACGACCGAGAGAATTTGAGACTTCGCATCTCACAGTCCCCCATTGTTACTGACGCTGCATGTATTTTAACCAGTATTTCATTGTCCTTGGGAGTAGGTTTTTCTACGTCCTTGAGCTGAAGAACTTCAGGAGGGCCATATTTTGTATATACAATCGCTTTCATAAGGATTCCCCCATGGGTATTACATTGATGACTACATTTCCCTTTTTGTCTCCGGTTTCAACATACCTGTGGGCTTCGACAGCCTGTTCCAGCGGATAGATTCTATCTATGATCGATTTGAGCTTCCCTGCTTCAATAAGTTCTCTGAGGAAAATTAAATCTTCAGTCTTTGGGCGAGAGTTCCCGAATATCACTCTCTTGCTGCTTTTCCTTTTAGTCCATAACCTTCGAAAGTATAATGACAGCTTAATATTAGTAAAAAGTATTATTCCTTTTTCCTTTAGCGATCTTATACTACCTGAAAACGAACCCTTATTTACTAAGTCAATAATAAAGTCATAAGTCTCAGCACTTTCGGTGAAATTTTCTTGAGTATAATCAATGACCTTGTCAGCACCAATAGAGCGCAGCATGTCCAATTTCAACGTGCTATCTACAGCAGTCACCTCTGCTCCAAAATACTTAGCCAACTGTACAGCAAAAGAACCTATAGTGCCGCCCGCACCATTAATTAAAATTTTGCTTCCGCGCTGAATCTTTCCTTGTCTCAGAAAATGCAATGCCTCTAGGCCCCCAATAGGAACAACAGCGGCTTCTTCATAGGTCATATTAACCGGTTTTATTGCTAGTGCTCCTTCCTTAGGTTCTTCAGGAAGACATTTATACTCAGTATAAGTACCCGTATCTAAAAGGCTAGTAGCGGCAAAAATTTGGTCACCTTTCTTAAACAGTTTTACATCTTTGCCTATTGATTCTATTTCTCCGGCTAACTCCATCCCTAGAATAGTTATTCTCTTTGGCTTTCTGAAACCAACTGCTAGTCGCAAAAGGAACCGGTAAAACAATGCGACTTTTATACTTCGAAGTTCACAGTCCCCCATTGTTACTGATGCAGCATATATCCTAATCAGTATTTCATTGTCGGAAGGTGTAGGCTTTTCTATCTCTTTAAGCTCAAGAACATCAGGTGGTCCATACTTAGTCCATACGACTGCTTTCATCTGAAGTTCCTCCTTACACCCTTTCTTTCTGAGTTTTATTAATTTGATTCATTTTATGCTTATTACTACATTTCCCTTTTTGTGCCCTTTATCAACATATCTATGAGCCTCAACCATCTGTTCCAAAGGATAGGTTCTATCTATAGCCGATTTTAGCTTTCCCGCTTCAACAAGCTCTTTGAGAAAGATTAGATCTTCAACTTTTAAGTCCTTTCCATTACCCGAATCTTTATTAACACTAAGATAGATTCCTCCCTTCTTTAGGGCCTTTTTAGCTTTTGAAGACGGAAACTTGGATACTGCATCAAAAACAACATCATAAGTCTCACCGCTTGCAGTGAAATCCTCTTTCGTGTAATCAATTACCTTATTAGCTCCCAGAGATTTCACCATTTCTAAATTAGTAGTACTACAAACCCCGGTAACCTCTGCCCCAAAATGTTTAGCAAGCTGGACTGAAAATGTACCTACACTTCCTGATGCTCCATAAATAAGGACTTTTTGTCCACTCTTGATATTTGCCTGTCTAAGCGTAATTAACGCGGTTATTCCTCCTCCAGCAACAGGGGCGGCTTCCTCAAAGGTCATATTGGTTGGTTTTAATGCTACCATCCCGTCTTCTGGAAATCTTCCTTTTGCAGTCTCTTCAGGTAGACATATATACTCGGCATAACCCCCATAACCGAAACCCGGAGAAGAAAAAACTTGATCACCTTTCTTAAATCGTGTTACGTCTCCACCTACTGCTTCAACTTCCCCGGCTAGCTCAAGCCCTAGTATGTTTACTCTTTTTGGTCCTCTGAGACCAAAATATAATCGAGCAAAAAACGTTTTTAAAGGATTGAATCTTTTAAAGCCATCTCGAAACGTCACGTCCCCTTTTGTTACTGTTGTTGCGTGAATCCTAACGAGTATTTCATTGTCCTTCGGAGTAGGTTTTTCAACCTCTTTTATCTTTAAGACTTCAGGAGGGCCATATTTTTCATATACAATTGCTTTCATTTTTTTATTTTCCATTTTTTAATACATCTTATTTTTTTGTGTAATTTTTTAACACTTTTTTTTTATATTTCACTATTTTAGCTATTTTTTATACTTTATCTTACCTTAGGAATAATTTTATTCCAATAATTTACCATGACGATGCTAAAAACTCCTAAATTGGTCTAATTTGTTGTCTCTGTTAGAGGAGTTCCATTAAAAATCATCATTAAACTGTGTCAAAAACATAATAATATTAAAAATTTTTCATACAGTTATTTTATTTTCTTTTTTAATTTCCTTTATTTTATCTCTTAAATAAGCGGCATCCTCAAATCTGAGCTCATTTGCTGCCATAAACATTTTATCTTCAAGAAATTGAAGTATCAAATCAATATCTCCTTCCTGTTCCAATTGTTTTATTTTATTATGAACAGATTGTTTTAATTTCTTAACTTCTTTTTCATTATATTCATGTTCTTCTGATAGAGAAGCTAATATATTCTTCTGAATAGTCTTAGGAGTAATATTATTTTCTTCATTATGCTTTATTTGTTTGTTTCTTCTTCTGTCAGTCTCGTCTATAGCTGCCTTCATAGCGGAGGTTATTTTTCCAGCATATAAAATTGCTTTTCCTTCAACATTTCGAGAAGCTCTTCCTATAGTTTGTATTAATGATCTTGTATCTCTAAGAAATCCTAATTTATCTGCATCTAAAATAGCAACTAATTGTACTTCGGGTAGATCTAATCCTTCTCGAAGAAGATTAATCCCAACTATGACATCGAATGTACCATCTCTTAATTTCCTTAAAATCTCAAAACGCTCGATTGTATTAACTTCAGAATGGAGGTATTCAATTTTTACACCTAAATCAGAATAGTATTCAGCAATATCTTCAGACATTCTCTTTGTTAAGGTTGTTATTAGAACTCGCCCTTTTTTTTTTACTACTTTTTTAATCTCTCCTAATAAATCATCAATTTGGTTTTTCACAGGTCTAATTTCAATTTGAGGATCTACAAGACCTGTTGGTCTGATTATTTGTTCGGCAGAAACTCCATTACTTATCTTTAATTCGTAACCTCCAGGAGTCGCAGTCATAAAAATAATAAATACAATTTTACTTTCCCATTCTTCAAAGGTTAGAGGTCTATTATCATAAGCACTTGGTAAACGCCATCCATAATCAATAAGATTTTTCTTACGAGAACGGTCTCCACCTATCATTCCATGGATTTGTGGTATTGTCACATGACTTTCATCAACTACAATCAAGAAATCTTCTGGAAAATAATCTATAAGAGTCATGGGAGGGGTTCCAGGAGCTCGTAGAGAGAGAGTTCTTGAATAATTTTCAACACCTTTGCACCAACCCAGTTCTCTCATCATTTCTAAATCAAATTTTACCCTTCTCTCAATTCTTTGCGCTTCAGCATATAATTTCCTCTTTTTAAAAAATGTAATACGCTCTTTTAATTCCTCTTCAATCAATTCCAACGCTTTAACTTTATTTTCTTCAGGGATTATAAAATGAGTTGCGGGAAAAACTCTAAAATCATTTAAATCTCTTAAAATCTTATTAGAAATCGGATGTATCTCCTGAATTAATTCGACCTCATCTCCAAATAAAGAAATCCGAATTGCTATTTCAGTATAAGCTGGAAAAACATCAATAATATCACCTCGTACTCTTACCGACCCAGGTTTAAAATCTGCAGTTTTGCGTTCATAACTGATTTTAATTAGTTTCTGAATGATTTCAGATCTTTTGATTAATTGTCCTACTTCTAAATATAAAGTTACTGATTCCCAATAATTAGGATCTCCAACACCATAAATACATGATACTGTGGCAACGATAATTACATCTTCACGAGTTCTTATTGCATGAGCTGCAGCTAATCTTAATCTTTCAATTTCTTCATTCACGTTGAAATCTTTCTCAATAAACATACCTGTAATAGGGAGATATGCCTCAGGTTGATAATATTCGTAATAGCTTACAAAATAATGGATGGCATTGTGAGGGAATAATTCTTTTAGTTCATTATATAATTGAGCAGCTAAAGTTTTATTTGGAGCCATTACTAAAGTTGGCTTTTGAACTTTTTCGATAAGGTTAGCAATCGAAAAAGTTTTTCCGGTACCGGTAGCCCCTAATAAAGTTTGAAATCGCTTACCTTCTTTAATATTTTTGATTAATGTTGAAATTGCTAATGGTTGATCTCCTTTTGGAGTGTATTTTGATTCAATTTTAAAATTAGAGCTCATAATAATCTAGGACGAAACCTTTCAATATAAATATTTAAAGTTAATAATTATTTAAACAATAACTCTTAGGAAATCTAATGAAAAATAATTTTTGATTTTTACTAAAAAAAGGAAAAAACATAGTAAAACTAAGAACCATCTCTATATAACAATTTCTACGTGAATAATCTCGGCTCCTTCTTCTGTGCGAACTATTATCTCTAAACTATCCTCAATATTGATAGTACCAATTTTTGCTTCTATTAGTACCATATCAATTGTTAATTGTAGCGAATTTTCAACACCAATCTCAAATAATTGTTCACTAAAAGAATCTAAAGATATAAAATTATTATTTATATAAACTGAATCAATGGTTACATTTCGAAGACCTTCATTTGTGATATAAATTGTTAGATTTCCGGAATCAACTGCTGATGACCTTTGACCATTAATTATTATATTGTAATAAGCAGAATCTAAAGACGCTTCAAATGTTTTAATTGCATTTACGGAAGATGTAGTTGTTACGTTAACAATTACATTATTTGATTTATTAATCTTTAAGTTTGGAATGTCAAATGAAATAATTGCACAATCTTGTATATCTAAAAAAGAATTACCATAATTATATTCAATATTGCTTACTAAAGTGTCATCTATATAAACATTTTTCAACGTTATACTTTCATTTCCAGTATTCTTAATTAATAATCTCCCTGTTTCATTAGTAAAAATAGAGGAACTATTAATTCCATCCACATTTTCAAGTATCTGAATTTCTGGTTCATCATTAATAGTATGAATATATCCGATATTAGAAGTTACGGTTGTTCCGAAATCTCCAGTAACAAGTATTAATATTTCTTCATTTACATCTCCGCTTATATAATTTGTTGCATCTATTATTATTACGTCCTCTTCATCTTTTTCAAGGTTTAAAGTTCCAATTGAATAATCTGCAGGAAGAACTTTTATTAGAGATTCTGTTAAATAAATTGATTCCAATCCAAATATCTGTTCTCCTGTGTTTTTCACTTTAATTTTTATTAGAGTAGTTCCGTTATTGTATGTAAAAGCATGAGTCTTATTCAAATCAATTGGAATATGTGTCCTAAAACTATTATCAAATAATGCTAATATCTCAGGTGAAACAACCCTTTCATCACTTAATATTGAAAGCGAAAAGTTTTCTACACTAGATGTGAATAGAATTTCATCATAATTATTAGTTGGTGTAGCAACTCCAATTTTTTTATAAGTTCCGTTCAGAGAGAAACCAACAGACGATGAGTCTTGTAAAATAACATTAGCTTTTTCTCCTGGTCCTAAAATTTGGGAACCACTGAGATATTCGATAATACTTTGATTAAATCTATTTTCGACTGTATCATTATTAACGTAAAATCTATCTAATAATACAATATTATCACCAATATTTTCTACTTCAAGGTTAATTTCAATGCTAGAACTATTAATTTGGAGTACTTTACTATTTTTATAATTAATTCTAATTGCTCCTTGTTTTCCCTCTTTTACAAAAAAGTTGCTAGTAACTTGTGAAAATACATAATTTTCCCCTGCTGACAGTTCTGATTGAGCAGTAATATTAAGTTTAACTACATCATCCTTTTGGAAAGATGTGCCTTTAGATTTTATATCTATCCATACGGAAGCTTCTTCTCCCTTCTTTATTGTATTGTTTTCATAACCCATAATAAAATCATAATCTAAGCCATTAATGTTTATATTCGTTATTTCTAAGTCCTTTTCTCCAGTGTTTTTCAATTCACTTGTAGCATATCCATTATCAAAAACTTCTGCACTCTCTACTGAGAAAGAAGATTCTAAAACTGTATAATCAACTTTATATATCTTTACTAAACCATATTTAGAGAAATAAGCAGGGATAAAAACTTTCATATCGTATAATCCATTATCAGGTATATGAGATTTCCATGAATCACCATCATCATCTCTTCTACTGGCAATTTGACTACTATAATATTGTCTTAAATCTCCTTGTTGAAAGTCCTCGGGATTTGTACCTATCCCATAAAACATTAATTTAGCTAATTGGGTATCAAACCACGTATCTTTCATAACCCCAGTACTCATATTATGATATTCTCCTTCATTAAAAACGGTATTTTCCGCCCAATTATCTTCTTCCATACCCATCTGCTTATATTTCTCATAGTTATCATTACAAATTCTTACCATCCATGGCCATTTTCCTTCATCGCCGCCTAATCCTGAGAAGAGCATCCCAAAGTACACTAGAACATAATCAGCTTTCAAACTACGAAATACTTTTGCACTATAAGCCTCATTAGTTTGCATAAATCCCATACCTGTCATACCGATTCGAGTTGAATTCTTTGTAGCATTGTCATTAACAGTAGTTACATTCCCAACTGGAGTTAACCAATAACCATAATCCCACCAAGAAACCACGACATCAGTTCCTTCTAAGTTGGTTTTCATCCAAGTTAAAGCTTCCTCCCAATCGTGAATTTCACCTGGAGCCATTTGGGCTTGGGACATTTGTTGCCAAGCAATAGTAGATGCATGAGCAACTTGGGCAACACATAAAAATCCTACAATTAAATAAACAGCAGCAGCTTCTGAATTTCCTAATTGTCCTTTTAATTGTCTCCTCCTTTTTCTACTAACTCCAATTTTTCTTTCTCCAACAAAACTACCAAATATTTTTAAAATACTTGCTAATCCATATGCTCCCATTAATGCTGCTGCAGGAGCAAATATTAAAATAATTCGAATCATACTTCCTGTGAAATAGTACATTAATATTATAAAGGCGATTAAAAGGATATCTGCAGGAAACAATCTCTTGAAACAAAAATATACCCCTAAAGGTACAAGTATTAATGGAATTAATGTATTATAATAAAAAACACTCCACGCACTGGGCATTTGTTCTGCAACTGAAGATACAAGACTTATTTGTTCACGAGACAAGGGAGTAAGAATTGTCCAAATTCTCGAACCGAAACTAAAAGGAATTAATTGGGGGGCAACCCAAATAATTATTGCAACGATTAATACTCCCGGGATAACGGTCCATTTTATTACATTTATTAAATTATAATATAAATTAGGATGATCTTTCTTTTTTGAATGAATAATATGAAAAATTATTAAAATAATAGTAAAAAGAAAAACCCCCCCGATTTCCAAACTTGAGAATAAGGATTCATGATTAAATGAGTTATACAGCGAAAATACTAGTAATCCGACTCCCTGAACTCCAGCATAAGATATTAATAAATTTTCATTGTATTTATCACTTAAAACTAAAATAATACTAATTATCGGAATAATCAAAAAAACAAACTGATATCCTCCCCAACTGAGTGATAAATAACCTAAAAACATTCCACCAATAATAGAATGAACAATTTTTCCTGTTCTAATTGCTTTTAAGAAAAATAAAATTGCCATTAAAGTGGCAAATACTCCAATTGTTTCATTATCAAAAAATCCTGCTGTAGTACGTTGCAAATAACCAGGGCTAAAAGCTAAGAAGAACGCTGCTAATAAACCTGTCGCGGGATTAAGAATTTCCTTACCTAAAAAATATATAACTAATACCGTTATTCCCCCCATAAATGCAGGAAAGAAGAAACAAATATCATATAGGCTGATTGGTAATCCAACAGAATTCACAATTTTATATATAGCTACTACTGTAAATGTTAATCCTGGCCGTAGGCTTCCTCGATTATAGCCTTCAGGATACCAGCTTTTCGTGTCGACCCAATGAAAATATTCATAAACAGTGTGTTCATTTAAATATTCTGCATTATACACTTGGATCCAAGGATCAAAAGCTTTAATTAATGTTATCCCTCTTATTAATGGACTACATCTTATAATTATAGCTAATATTACTATTAAAAAAACAGCGAGAAATAATAAAACATTACTCGTTTTTATTGAGATTGAAGTTCTGATACGATCACGGAAATTTTTAATCGAAGCGCTGATTTTTACCATGTCTTTTCATTCGAAATTAGTAACGTAATCAAGATAATTAAATTTTGAATATAAAAAAAATCCTTATGATTAAAATCTTTTTCTTTAATCTAACATATTGTGATATTCAAAATATTATGAAAAGAGTTTGTGAGGTTTTGATACTTTTTAATAGAATTAAACTAACTATATAAAGGATATGTAAATTAACTAATGGTAAAATCTAGATTTCTCTATAAAATGTACTATATCGGTAAAAAAAAATATTTTGGGTCCCAAAGACAACCAGATCTTTTAAGCATTGAACAGTGTCTCTTGAATGCATTTAAAAAAAAAAAATATATTAGGGATTTCAAAAATACAGGATTTGAAGTTGCTAGCAGAACAGATCGATTCGTATCTGCAAGAGGAGCTTGTTTTACATGTGTTACGGAAAAAAAACCAATTCTGATGGAATTGAATAGTGTTTTACCTAGAAACATTGGAATTTGGGCTTACACTAAAGTACCTTTAGATTTTTCATCAAGATACAATGCGATTTTGAGGTATTATGTGTATATTGTGCCAATACCGCTATCTTACTTTCAAAATACAACTTCATTTAACATCGATATAATATACAGAGCTTGTAAACATTTGGAAGGTCATCATGATTTTATTAATTTCTCGAAAAAAGAAAATCGGGAAACTAAAACCGTAAGAGATATGGATTCTGTTAAATTATCAGTTGAAAATGATTTTTTAATAATTCATTTTAAGAGTAAAGGATTCTTACGGCAACAAATTCGTCGAATAGTTAAAAAACTTTTAGAATTAGGTAAAGGTGATATTAACTATGAAGTTTTTTTAAATTTATTTGATACATCAAAAACATTTTCATATCAGCCAGCAGATCCTAGAGGATTAATTTTATGGGATATAATATTTAATAATAAAATAGAGTTAAAAGAGGATCCAAAATCAAAAGAAAGAATGATAAATTATTTTTCAAAAGAAAAGTTTAATTCTAATCTAAAACACCACTTATTCAGTATCTTGAAGCAAAACAATTTTAGCTAATAATGCTTGAAGTTGAATTTCTTCTGTTCCTCCTTGGCTTAATCGATATTCAAATTCGGCTAAAAGTTTAGATAATTCAATCTTCATATCCTCTTGAATATTTAATTCATAAATTTCTCTATGTATATTTTTAATGATATTCTGTCCTGAAAGCCCATACTCTTTAATTAACTCATTTAAAAATTTAATTGATAATTGCAATTGTCCTTCCAAAGCTGTTTTTAAAATTTCTTTAATTTTTTCTCGAGGAACTTCTCCTGCTATTCGAAAAACAATATCTTGATCAATTTTTTTAGAGATAGTTCCACATGATTGTAAGTAATTTATTGCTCTTCTACAATCACCTCTAGAAACATCAATAATAGCATTTTTCCCTCCAGGTGTGAGTGTGATACTTTCTTGTTTTGCCACAAATTCTACTCTATTTTTAATATCATCATCATTTAAAGATGCAAACCTAAAAACAACACATCTTGACTGAATTGGTGGGATAATTTTATTAGAATAATTGCAAATTAAAATCATCCTGCAGTTTTTTGTATATTTTTCCATGGTCCTCCTTAAAGCTTGTTGGGCAGGAGCAGTCATATTATCAGCCTCATCCAAAACTAAAGTTTTAAAAGATATATTTGCGGGGGGATGTGCTCTTGCAAAATCCTTTACATACGTTCTAATAACATCAATACCTCGAGCATCACTTGCATTTAATTCTAAATGCGTCTTATTGCTTGCCATTTTTCTCCCATATAATTCTCTAATCATTGCTAGCGCTGATGTTGTTTTTCCTGTTCCAGCAGGACCAGCAAAGATAAGATGTGGCATAGAGGTATCTTTTACAAACAGTTTTAATCGTTTAATGATCCCAGTCTGATTTACAATATCGTCTAAAACTTTTGGTCGATATTTTTCAACCCATGGTCTATTCTCAACTTTATCAAACATTATTATTAATCAGTAATATTGTAATAAATCCTAAGAAATCCTAATTATTCAATTTTAAGAATGTTAATATAATTAAAGAAATCATTTTAAATTAGTTTTATATAATTTTAGCTTTTATAATTATAAAAAAGTAGAGAATTCAAAATAGTCAATTTTACTCTAGAATAAAATAATTTCACTTTCTTATTTATTAACAAATTTTAATGATTCTCATTATTTAAAACAATTATTATACTTTTATCAATCTGTTAGAAAGTAATTTTGAAGTGTGAGAATAATCAATAAGAAATAAATTTTTTAGAGGTGAAAAGTTCTTTAAAAACAAAAATGAATTAAATTAAACATTTAATAAAATTCTCCCAATGAAATTCTTGATACCAATTCTATAATAAATTGTTTGGGAGATAAATAATCACTATTATCTGATTCTGGGAAGATTTCTCTAAAAACTTTACTCATAATTTCCCAGTAATAGCTAGATTTATAATAACTCTGTTTTTTTCCATACCTGAAAATATCTACAAAAATTCGTTCTAAAGTTTTAATTGAAGGAGATGGATCTTCTTTAACTTCTTTAATAACTCTTCTACGTCTATATTTTACAATTGCCTCTCTCATACTTGAAACTCCAAAAATTTCTTGAACACGTTTGAGTTTCCAGAAGTGACTACTAAAGCTCTTCCCATCAGAATAACCTGCTTTTTCACCGATTTCGTTTATTCCAATTCTTTTATCAATGAACCAACTAATCCATTGTGATTTATAAAATCCTTTTATTATCTGATTTTTATGATAATCATCAATTTCTTTTTGAGTATCACCCCAATTAAATTTATCACCTTGCAATTTTTTATTTCTCAAAACTTTCCGTAAATCTTTGAGTGAAACGGATTCTCCAAACCATTGTTTAAACTCGTCACTGTAGAAAAAATCTTTCCCACGATTAATTGCTTTTGCAATTAATTTTCGATTAAGATTTGGCTTTTTTTCAAAAACTTCTTCAAACACACGTTTAAATAATTTTTTATAATAAGATTTATTGAAAGATTCATTCAATCTATTTCTAATTAATCCCTCACTAAAATCTTCTTCATATAATTCATTAAGTATTCTTACAATAACTGGTGGTTTATAACCTAAAGCAATTAAGAAAGAGGTATCATATAAAGGTATCATTCTATAATATGTTTCGCCTTCTGTTCTATCATACATATTTAAACCTTCTGGATAAATAGTACCTTTTTTTTTATAATTATTTGGAAGTTTATACCAATTTTCATTTTCATATAAAAATTTGTTAGAAAAGTGAACTTCAAGTATATTCATAGCTATTAATTTATTTTCTTGTAAATCATCAACTAAATCTTCATACTCCGCTTGAATAGTTGAATCTCCATTATTTGAAATAATTCTTTTTGAATATGTGTATAGTTCCTTAATGCTATTAAATCCTTTAAGTCTTTTTAAACCTTCTAAGAATGTTTTTAAAATGAATCTAGAAGGATAATAATCTTCTGATTCAAATTGAGAATCTTTTTTAAGATTTAACCAATTAGTTATAGAATTTTGTACGTTTGAATCATAAATTTCAACAAAACATTTCATAGATTCGTTCAAATGGGCAATCATTCTTTCTTTCTTAGTGAAAGCAGTTTGCCCTATGTATATATCTGTAGTTGTACCCATTCCAAATAATGCTATAATTTCATAGATAATTTGAACATATTTCTTATTAGTTTGATCTGCATAAAATTCAAATTCAGGATGATCTTTATGAATATAATCCCCAAGTATTTTTTTATATGGACTTATTAAGCTATCTTTCTTACTATATATCGGTAGTCTTCCTTCATCAAGGAGCTCTGCTAGAATTGATATAGCTTTTTTTAATGCAATTCTTTCTACAATTGGAGGAGGTTCTTCTGAAATAATTCTTTTAAATACTTTTAGTTTTATACATTTATTTTTAGCTTCTTTTAATATGTATTGAATATTATTCATTTCCTCACATGTAAAATTAGGATTTATGTTGGAGTTTAAAATTTCATCATTAAGAGTATCACATTTTTGAAATTGAATATATTCATCAAATACATCAAATGTATCATTATGGTCATAGGATTTTTTGAAATTTTTAGTGCAATAATTTCCAGAATTTTTCTTTAGAACCCTGTTTTGCTTTTCTCTAAAGCCTGATCTCTTTTTTTCATTTTGATTCATCTATCTAACCTTATACTTTCAACTTGATTACATTTTATACTATGAAGAATTATTTGGATCAAAACGTTAATTCTAAATACGTCTCAATAAATATTTATGCAATTGTTTTTAAAAATCTATATTTTTTTCTTCAAAATCTCTAAATACTTTATAGTAGTATAAACAATTCGAGAATTTGAAAAATTCTTAAAAAAATTCTAACCTAATAGGAAAGACTCTTTGAATCTGATAAAGAAAATAACTAAGATATTTACTCATTAAAAAATCTTTATTTTAATATCAACATTACAGTCTGGACATTTTTGGTTTTTATATTTTTTCAATAATTTTTCGCTAGCATCTTTCATTAGTAAAATACACTACCTTTACTTCATTCTATGATTAATAAGACAATTCAGTTATATAAATAAGAGAGGTTTAAGGATTAATAATTAATATCGCAATAATAATGAAATATATTGTCTGTTGGTTTTTATTTCATGGTTTTATAATATAATACTTAATAGAATCAAACTCATAATTTGATTATATCATAATTTTTTAAGATTATAAGGGATTAAATCTAATCATAGTAATTGCTATGTTATAGATTATCAGAAGAGTATAGAAAAATAATAATAGAGATTAGATTGCCCAAATTTTAAAATATTGTAATATTAAAAGTTAAATTTTCTTAATTCTATATTAATATTCAAACAAAAAAAAACTATAAGATTTATATGACTGATTATAAAATTACTAAAATTAAATCAAGATGGATTTTAGATTCACGTGGAAATCCTACTATTGAATCAGATGTTTATGCGGGAAAGATTTATTCAAGAGCTGCTGTTCCATCTGGAGCATCAACGGGAGTTTCTGAAGCACTTGAGCTAAGGGACGGGGGAAAAGATTTTACAGGAAAACATGTACTTAAAGCAGTAGCTAATGTAAATAATATAATAGGAAAAAAATTAATAGGCTCTGATGTACGAGAACAAAAGAAAATTGATGAAGAGATGATTTCTATTGATGGAACTGAGAATAAGGGCAAATTAGGAGCAAATGCGATATTATCTGTGTCTTTAGCAGCAGCAAGACTTGCAGCACAATTATCCGAAAAACCATTATTTATGTATCTTCATGAACTCGCATATAACAAAACACGAGAAGATTATCTATTACCATTACCTTGCTGTAATGTTATTAATGGAGGAGAACACGCAGGAAATAGTTTAGCAATACAAGAGTTCATGATTTTACCAGTTGGAGCACCTTCTTTTTCTACTGCACTAAAAAATGTATGTGAAGTGTATCAAACTTTAAAGAAATTGCTAGGAAAAAAATATGGTCCATCTGCAATTAATGTAGGAGATGAAGGAGGGTTTGCGCCTAATTTAACAGAAACGCGTGATGCTATTGAGATTATTATGAAAGCAATTGAAGAGGCTGGATTTTTAATTGGAACAGATTTTGTTTTGGGAATGGATGCTGCTGCTAGCGAGTTTTTCGAAGACGATATATATAATATTGATGGTAAGAAATTATCTGAAGAAGAATTATTACAATATTATTTAGATTTAATTCATGATTATCCATTTAAATCAATAGAAGATCCATTTGATGAAACAGCATTTAGAAGTTTTGCAAAATTAACAGCTAAAGTAGACAAATCAATCCAAATAGTAGACGACGATATTACAGTTACTAACATTAAAATCTTAGAAAAGGCTATCAATGAGAAAGCGGGAAATGCACTATTACTCAAAGTTAACCAAATAGGTTCATTAACTGAGGCGATTCAGGCCGCAAAAATGGCTTTCAAGAATGGCTTCAATGTAATGGTATCACATCGTTCAGGAGAAACTGAAGACTCTTTTATAGCTGATCTTGCGACAGGTCTATGCACAGGTCAGCTGAAAACAGGGGCTACGGCAAGATCTGATCGAAATTGCAAATATAATCAGTTACTCAGAATTGAAGAGTTATTAGGAGATAACGCTAAATTCCCCAAGAATTTAGATTCATGGAAAGAATTTCAATAAATAAAATAGTTTTACTCTTTCTTAATAAACCTAAAAACACTAACATCTATTTTTTTACTCTTTTGCGTGTGAAATGGATATGTCTTTTCTATTATCATATTAAAAGGAACTATATTATCCACTTTCCAATCAAAATTTTTAACGTAATTTAATATAAATTTTTGAACCTTTAGACTAGTCAGATGAATAGAGTACACCACATTTGAGAAAGAAAAGGCCTTATCTAAAAAGATTCTATCAGCATGGGGTGCTTGTACACCAAAGGGAGGGTTCATTATCGTTGTAATTTTTATATTTTTGGGTAGAATTTTTTTTGAAATTTCTATATATCTTATATCGGCACAAACTGGAAAGATTATATGGTCCAATTCAAGAGATTTTATATTCTTTTTTAAAATTTTTATAGCCTTGATATCAATATCTATGCTTAAGATATAACTTGCGTTTAGAAATGCACTTGCAATAGATAATCTTCCTGTCCCAGCGCCAAGATCGATAATAAGAGTATTATTTATATCGTTATATTCAAAACCCGCATAATAAATAATATCTACAGCACAGGTTGCATTGATGCCGTATTGTTCTAATTCGATTTTAGGGTAAGTATATGTTTCGGTGTTTTGAATTATAGAAATTAATTTTTTTTTGCTAATTTTCATCAGAAAAAATGTATTACTCTTTTATGATTAATACATTAAACTTATTTATTTTATTTAATAATAGTTACTTAGAATAGAAAGAGATTAAGAAATTAAAAGATTGTTGTTGATAGAAATTAGTAAAAAATCTTTAAATGATAATGATATTGTCTTAACCGGGCAGTACCTCGGTGTAGTAGAGGAATTTCTCCCCGATAAAGAGTCAACTTTTGTAAAAGATGGACAAATTTATGCTGCTAAAACTGGTCTAATTACATTGAATAATGAAGAAAGAAAATTAGAAATAAAAACACTTCAAGAAAATGATCGCAAAGTTGTAAAAATTGGAGATATAGTAATAGGAGTTATATTATTTTTACGTCAATATTCTGTTGGAATTCATTTTTATACAATTAACAGAAAAATTCATTTTAATTCAAATTATTTTGGAAATATTCATGTGTCTCAAATCTCAAATAAGTATGTTGAAAAAATTCACGACGCTTTTCAAATAACTGATATTATACGTGCTATTGTAATTGAGCAAAATTATAGTGAGTATAAATTAACTACAGCTTTAGTTGGGAGATAGCCTAACGAAACCATGCTTTTATCTCAGTTTCAGA
>SDBS01001663.1_pt1 | contig 22533 bp, 21 predicted proteins | sample 2277091 | NCBI WGS metagenome assembly SDBS01 (sample SAMN10404972, study PRJNA504765) | marine sediment metagenome | isolation source: marine sediment core GS10_PC15, 163 cmbsf | place: Arctic Ocean: Southern Knipovich Ridge | collected 2010
CGGAGGGGTCACACCTGTTCCCATCCCGAACACAGTAGTTAAGCCCTCCTGCGCCGATGGTACTGCAGTTTTTCTGTGGGAGAGTAGGACGCTGCCGGGATTTTTTATTTTTACTTACTTTTGCTGTATAATTTAAAAAAGAGCGTACAGCGTTTAGCGTAGAGCGTATAGAATAGTAATTAGTAATCAGTTTCGAGTTACAAGTTACAAGTTACGAGTTTATAGATGAGAAGTAGGGGCGTATTGCATACGCCCTCATACACATCAAGTAATACGAAATAAGAAGTTTTGAATTTTGAATTATAGTTTTTAGTTTTTTGTTTAATTCGCATAAGTATTTTGCTAATTCAAAACTATACGCTAAACGCTACCCGCTATATGCTAATTCTATACTAACGACTAAATTAATTGGAGAATTAATTTATGGAAACATTAGTGCAAAAATTATGTGTTTGGATGGAAGATAAAGTAACTGAAGCAAAGGCCAAAGGCATAGTATTTGGATTAAGCGGAGGATTAGATTCTGCTGTAGTAGCAGCCTTAAGTATAAGAATATTCCCCCAAAATACCTTAGCCATAGTTATACCTTGCCATAGTCTTGAAGACGATATTAATGATGCCTTAGACTTTATCAATAAATTTGATATTCCTTATAAAATAACTGATGTATCAAAAGTATATGATTCGTTCATTCATCTGTTAAATAATAAAGAAAACGAAGGAAGTTTCAAATTAGCAGAAGCAAATATAAAACCCCGATTAAGAATGACAACTTTTTACTATTTTGCTAACAAGTTAAATTATTTAGTTGTAGGAACCGGGAACAAAAGCGAGTTAATGATAGGATATTTTACTAAATATGGTGATGGTGGAGCAGATATTTTACCTTTAGGTAATTTATTAAAGAGTCAGGTTAGAGAATTAGCAGAATATTTAGGTATTTCTAAAAAAATTATAGACAAACCTCCTTCTGCAGGTCTTTGGGAAGGTCAAACCGATGAAAAAGAAATTGGCATAAGTTATGAGCAGTTAGATAAGTATTTAAGAACAGGAAAATTAAAGAATAAAATAATAGAAAAAAAGATTCAAGACAAAATAACTAAAAGCGCGCATAAGCGAACTACTCCTAAAAAACCTCCCTTTTAAATAGATATTTTTCATATTTTTTATCTTATAATTGTAATATTTCTCCCCACGTCTTCATCAATTAACAATATCCATCAATAATCAATGATTAATTTAAACCCAAAATTGACAGGCGGGCTTGTCCTACAGGGTGGATGGTTTCCTTTTTTTATTTCTCATATTTTGAATTTCGTATTTTCTTAACTAAATACTAATATTATATACTGATTAGGCTTCTAAATTCTGTTTTCTCAACGAGATACGATTCACGAGATACAAACTTAGCGTTAGTGTAAACTTTAATGGGGTAGTTAGATAGAAAGAAGAATGCTACTTTTTTTCTATTTTTCCACCCTTTTTTCTTAACTCGATACTCGATACTCGATACTCGATACTATATTATTGAATCTGCTCTTTTAATATGCTAAAATTATTAAAAATTAACCACACTTAAAGTTTTAATAATTTTATGTTCAAGGAGAAATAAAATATGTCTGGACATTCAAAGTGGAGTACTATTAAAAGAAAAAAAGGTAAAGCGGATGCACAGAGAGGAAAGATTTTCACCAAAATAATTCGAGTGCTAACCGTTGCTGCACGTTCAGGGGGAGGAGATCCCGAGACTAACGTAAAATTAAAAACTGCAATTCAATTGGCAAAAGAAAACAATATGCCTAACGAAAATATTGAAAGAGCTATTAAACGAGGAACCGGTGGAGCCGACGGAGTTTCTTATGAAGAGCTATTATATGAAGGTTATGGACCGGGAGGGGTTGCAGTTTTAATAGAGGTTTTAACTGATAACAGAAATAGAACAGCCCCAGAGTTTAGAAAAATATTTTCTAAGAATGGCGGAAATTTAGGTGAAAGCGGTTGTGTTGCCTGGATGTTTGACAAAAGAGGATATTTTATCTTTGAGAAAGCCAAAGTTAATGAAGACACTATTGTAGATTTAGCCCTTGAAGCAGAAGCCGAAGATCTAAAAAGTGATAATGAAAATATTGAAGTTATCACTCCACCTGAGGATTACGAGAAATTTAGTAATTTGATAAAAGAACAGAATATTGATTGTTTACTTAGCGAAGTTACTTTAATTCCAAAAACTACTGTAGATTTGGAAGGTAAAAAAGCAACGCAAATGATAAATCTAATGGAACAGTTGGAAGACCAAGATGATGTGCAGAAAGTCTATGCTAATTTTAATATTGCCGACGAAATTATGGAAGAAATATCAACCAGTGGGGATAACTCGTGATTGTTTTAGGCATCGACCCAGGACTTAGCAATACCGGTTATGGTTTAATTAGATATGAGAAAAAGAAAATAGAATTAGTTGATTATGGATGCGTATTAACTTATAAGAAAGATTCTTTTAGTTTTAGAATAAAAGAAATATATTATAAGCTAAAAGAACTTATAGAAGAATATCATCCACATGAAGTCGTCATTGAGGAAATATTTTTTAATAAGAATGTTCGAAGTGCCCTTATGGTCAGCAAAGTTCATGGTATGGTAGCTATAACCGTCGCTCTAATGGGACTGGAACTTTATGAATACACACCGTTACAGATTAAACAAGCTACTGTGGGAAATGGGAGAGCGGAAAAATATCAAGTTCAATCTATGGTTAAAATCTTACTTAATTTATCTGAAATTCCTCAACCGGATCATGCTGCAGATGCTTTGGCAGCGGCAATTTGCCATGTGCATACTAAGTATTGAATAACGTATCTTGTAAAGAATTAGTTAATTAGTTAATTAGTTGAGGAATTAGCACCAAACCAGTTAACCAAGTAACCAGTTAACTGATTATTATAGGAGGTTTAAATTTGATATCTTTTTTAGAGGGAATAGTTGATACAGTTGGTATAAATTATCTTGTATTAAATACAAACGGTATAGGCTATCAAGTTAATATCCCTGCTTATAATAATCTTTCCTTGAAAATCGGCGATAAGACTAAAATTTATACTTATTTATATTTAAGAGAAGACAAAATATTGCTTTATGGATTTTTATCCAAGGAAGAAGAAAATTTCTTTGAACTGCTGATTAGCACACCGGGGGTTGGTCCAAAAGTAGGCTTAAATATATTATCTAAAATGACTCCTGATGATTTTGGTAAAGCAATTCTGCAGGAAGACTTAGATTCAATTACGGCGATAGTAGGCATCGGAAATAAGTTAGCTAAAAAGATCGTGTTAGAATTAAAAGAAAAAATAAGTAAAATCACTTTTTTGGAAACAGGCATAGAAAAAACCTTTAAATCTGAGAATATAAGTGATGCCATAGATGCTCTTAAAGTGTTAGGTTATACTTACAAAAAAGCAAGGTCCGCGGTGGAAAAAACCCAAGAGAAATTTAAAGGGGAATTAACGGTGGAAGAGTTAGTTCGAGAATCTCTGAAGACTAGAGGATAATTATTAATTTTAACTTACTAAAATTTTTAATAACTGTAGTTGCTGATTTTAAAAATGTTTTGATTTAATATCTAATGGAGTAATAGATGGAATTTAAAGAAAAAGCTATTGATTTAGGATTAAGGAAAGAAGAACCGGATTTAGATATAAACTTAAGGCCTAAATTTTTTAAAGAATTTATTGGGCAAGAAAATATTAGAAAAAATTTTAATATATATATAAGTGCTGCCCGGAAAAGGGAAGAACCCATTGATCACATTCTTTTATATGGTCCTCCCGGTTTAGGCAAAACTACCTTAGCTTACATAATATCTAATGAGATGGGAGTTAATATTAAGATGACTTCTGGCCCGGTTATTGAAAGAGCAGGAGACTTAGCAGCTATAATTACTAATTTGCAGGAAAATGATGTTTTATTTATTGACGAAATTCACCGATTAAATCGAGCGGTAGAAGAAATACTATATCCAGCTATGGAGGATTTTGAATTAGACATTCTGATCGGCAAGGGTCCAAGTGCTCGTTCCATACGTATAAGTTTACCAAAATTTACTCTCATAGGGGCTACAACGCGTACAGGGTTAATTACTTCGCCCCTAAGAAGCCGTTTTGGAGTTATAACTCGAGTTGGTTATTACCAGGAAAATGAACTTGAACAGATAGTAATAAGGTCTTCTCAAATTTTAAAAGTTAAAATAACTGAAGAAGCAGCAAAAAAGATTGCTCTAAGATCAAGAGGTACTCCTCGTATTGCCAATAGGCTTTTGAGAAGGCTTCGTGATTATGCTCAAATAAAGGGTGAAGGAGTTATTAACAAAGAAATCGCTGATTATGGTTTAGAAATGATGGAAATTGATGATTTTGGTTTGTGCAGCATAGACAAGAAATTATTACTTACTATAATAGAAAAATTTTCTGGCGGTCCAGTGGGTCTGCAAACATTAGCTGCCTCTATTAGTGAAGATACTGATACTATTAGCGATGTTTACGAACCGTATCTTTTGCAAAAGGGTTTTCTTCATCGAACTCCCAAGGGAAGAATGGCAACAGATTTAACTTATGAATATCTTGGCAAAAAAAGAAATGCTCAGGGAAAATTGTTATAGAAAGAATAGCAAATAATTAGTATCGCGTATTGCGTATCGAGTTAGGAAAATAGAACTCAGAAACTTAGTTTGTATCTCGTATTTTTTGAAGAAATTAGTAGCAAGAAGCCAAGAGTCAAAATCCAGTATCCAGAAGAAAGAAACAGACTAATGCAAAAAAGGAAACATGGCAATCTTGCGGAAGAATGAAAAATAAAAAACTGAAGGGCAAAAATATGAAAGAGGTAGAAAATATATTGAAAAAGACAGGTAGGAAAAATTTTTTTTTATTTTTAGGGATATGTATTTTTTTATTGCTTATATCTACTAATACTATTTTCTCAGCAGAAAAACAGCCAATACTTCGAGTGGGTATATTCTTAAATCAAACCGAAATCAATATAAGCGGAGACGGCACTTTTAAGATTTACAATTTAAAGTCAAGCAGCCTTATAAGTGAAGAAAAAAGTAAGACATTTAAATTATTACCGCATGACAAAGGAATAGAGATTTTGGGAAAAGGTGTTTATTCCGGTCCCGTAAGAATAATTCCGGTGGGAAATTCTAAAATTATGGTTGTGACCAACGGGCAAAAATATCGCTACCGAGGAAATATAGAGATAGGTATTGATAAAGAGTATGGAAAATTAAATGTCATTAATATTATTGGCATTGAGGAATATCTTTACGGGGTTTTAAAGAAAGAAATATCCCCTCGTTGGCCGAAAGAAACCTTAAAGGCTCAAGCGGTTGCAGCAAGAACTTGGGCTATCTTTAATATAAATAAAGATATTGATAAAGGTTATAATTTTTGTGCTACTACCAATAGTCAGGCTTACGGAGGGATGAATCACGAAGATCCTTTAACCAATAAAGCGGTTGATGAAACTCGAGGAGCAATTATGGTCTATAAGGGCGAGCCGATTAATGCAGTTTATCATTCAGATAGCGGAGGATATACCGAGGATAGCGAGAATGTTTGGGGGAGTTTTTTGCCATATTTGAGAAGCGTAGAATCAAAATTTGAAGAAAAAGTTTCCCCTCCGAATCACATCTGGTCTTACTCTGTAAACGAAAAAGATTTAACAGGAAAACTGCAAAAACAAGGTTTTAAGATAAATTCAGTTATTTCAATTGAACCGATTAAAATAACTGAAACCGGCAGAATAAGTGAATTAACTTTTACTGCTGATAATAGTACAGTTATTAATATGAAAACTAATGATTTTAGGAATTTAATAGGGGCAGATTTGATCAGGAGTACACTTTTCCATATCGAAGTGATCGGGAAAAGAACAATTATTACGGAAAATACAGAAGACAAGAAGGGAATTGAAGACAAGGAAGAGCAAAAAGAGTCAATAGAGGAAATTTTAGAACAAAAGGAAGATTGGACTATTAAAGAATTACTTGAATTAATGAAGAAAAACAAAGAAGAAAAAGAGAAGGAAAAAGAAAAGGAAATACCTAAATTAGAAATTGTGAAATCAAATATCCCTTTAACCTTTTTATTTTCTGGTTCAGGGAATGGGCATGGGGTTGGAATGTCCCAATGGGGTGCATATGGTATGGCACTTCAAGGATATAAATATCAAGATATTTTAAAATATTATTACCAGGGAATAAATATTATAAAAAAATATTAAGAGTATAGGGAAGAGAGAAAAATGAAATTAGAAGAATTTAGTTATTGTCTTCCTTCGGGTTTTATTGCTCAAAAACCGATTAAGCCAAGAGACCACAGCCGTTTGATGGTTCTGAATCGATCTGAGAGTGAAATTCAACACAAATTATTTAAAGATATTAAAGGTTTCCTTGCAAAAGGTGATCTTTTAGTTTTAAATAATACTAAAGTTTTGCCAGCAAGGTTATATGGTTTTAAAGAGAAAACTAAAGGGAAGGTGGAAGTTTTACTTCTTAAATCCATAAAGGATAAATACTGGGAAGTATTAGTAAGGCCGGGAAAGATTGTTCACACAGGTACTAAAATAATTTTTGGACCTGAATTAGAAGGTATGGTAAAAGGTAAAAATGAAGAAAAAGGTAGCTATCTTATCCGTTTTAATTGTAAAGGTAATTTTAAGGAAATATTAATTAAAATAGGACAAATGCCCACCCCGCCTTACATTAAAGAAGAATTAAAGACAGGAAGTGACTATCAAACGGTTTATGCTGTTCATGATGGCTCAATTGCTGCTCCTACTGCCGGGCTTCATTTTACCAAATCTTTACTAAAAGAACTTGCTCAAAAAGGAATTGAAATAGTTTATTTGACTTTACACGTGGGGCGAGGAACTTTTGAACCCATAAGAGTTTCAAAAGTAGAAGAACATAAAATGGATTCAGAGTTTTATTCTATTTCTTCTGAGGCTGCTAAAAAAATTAATCAAGCTTGTGCTGAAAAAAGGCGGGTTATTTCGGTAGGAACTACCACAACTCGCAGTCTGGAATCTGCTTTTAATTTTAATCAAGGTGGAATTGTAAGCGGCAGTAATTGGAGTGATATATTTATCTATCCCGGATATAAATTTAAGGTAGTAGATGTATTAATTACTAATTTTCATCTCCCCCAATCGACCCCTTTAATGCTTGCTTCTGCTTTTGCCGGAAAGGATTTTCTCTTTAGGGCTTATCAAGAAGCAATAAAAAAAAGGTACAGATTTTACAGCTTTGGAGATGCGATGATTGTTATATAGTCGTTAGTGAATAGTGAAATTAGTATCGAGTATATAGTATCGAGTATATAGCCAAAGATAAGATGCAGGCTTGAATTGCAAGGAGAAGTAGTCATTTGTAGGGGCAGACCTTGTGTCTGCCCGTAATAGAGGAAAAAAAATAAAACGTAAAAGATGCAAGATAAATTAGTTATTAGAAAAATTAGAAATGTAGGGGCGTATTACATACGCCCTATTAGCTAAAAAATAAATTGCAAGACAAAGACGGTGGAAAAATTTGACAATTAAATTTGAAGTGATAAAAGAGTCTAAAAAAACCAAGGCAAGATTGGGAAAATTATATACTTCCCATGGAATAATTGACACCCCGGTATTTATGCCAGTAGGCACCCGGGCTACAGTAAAAGCAATGACCCCTCGAGAATTAGAAAATTTGAGTATTCAGATTATTTTAAGTAATTCTTATCACTTATATTTAAGGCCTGGGCATAATTTGATTGCGCAAGCAGGCGGGCTGCATAAGTTTATGGGCTGGAAAGGAGCTATATTAACCGACAGTGGAGGTTTCCAGATTTTCAGTTTAGGAAAACTAAATAAAATAAGTGATGAAGGGGTATTTTTTAACTCTCATATTGATGGTTCAAAACATTTTATAAGTCCTGAAAAGGCGATGGAAATCCAAACGGCCTTAGGTTCTGATATTGCTATGGCTTTTGATGAATGTGCTCCTTATCCTTCTGGCAAATACCAGGTAGAAACAGCTGCTCAAAGAACCATTCAATGGGCCAGGAGGTGTAAAGAAGCACACCATAGTCCCAGCCAGAGTTTATTTGGAATTGTTCAGGGAGGCGCCTTTAAAGACTTAAGAATTGAAAATGCTAACAAGTTGGTAGAATTAGATTTTCCTGGGTATGCAATAGGGGGGTTAAGTGTAGGTGAACCAAAATCTTTAATGTATGAAGTTTTGGATTATACAGTTCCTTGTTTACCAATCAATAAACCCCGATATTTAATGGGAGTTGGAGCTCCTCAGAGCATATTAGAAGGAGTTGCAAGAGGTGTTGATATGTTCGATTGTGTTTTGCCTACCAGAAATGCCAGAAATGGTTCGTTATTTACTTCATCCGGTAAGTTGTCTATAACTAACGCTAAATATAAGGATGATTTTACACCTTTAGATAATAAATGTAAGTGTTATACTTGCCAGAATTTTACCAAGGCCTATCTGCGTCATCTATATATGTCCAAAGAAATGCTTGCTTCAATTTTAGGGACTATCCACAATCTTTATTTTATGTCTTCTTTAATGAAAAATATAAGATTAGCTTTATCAGAAGATAGATTATTAGAATATAAAGAAGAGTTTCTTGCAAATTATTTAGATTAATTGATTAAAAATTACTTGCTAAATAAAATTAAATTATGTATAATTTAAAAGGTATTTTTTAAAATTAAAAAGGAAAGGTGTGATTATAAAAATGGAAGCTCTTCAACAATTTTTACCTCTGATTATTATATTTGGTATATTTTATTTTATCCTTATTCGCCCACAGCAACAAAAACAAAAAAAACATAAATTAATGCTGGATAGTGTGCAAAAGGGGGACAAAGTGATTACCATTGGGGGTATGTACGGTATAATTAGAGATATCAAAGGCGATACTTTAACTTTGGAGATTGCCAAAGATGTAGTTGTAAATACTACACGCAATGCTATCGGGACAAGAAGGGAAAAATAATACCGCAAAGTATTTTTTAAAAAGAAAGAAAATATATAGAGATAGAAATAACGATAATAATTTAAAGGCAGGTATTTATTTTGTACCTGCCTTTAAATTTTAGCATATTAGCTAAAGAAATATTTTTCTCAAGTGTTAGTGTAAACTTTAGTAGGGTAGTTAGATAGAAAGAAGAATGTGACTTTTTCTATCTTTTCTTTCGCTTTCCTAACTCGATACTCAATAGTACATACTCGATACTATATTTTCAAGTATTCACGTTGACAAAGAAAATAATATAATATTATAATAATAAGGTTGAAAAACAATATAGTAATTTGTAATAAACAAGATAGAAAGTAAGAAAAATTAGGAAGAGAGGATTTTTATATGAATTGGACTAGAACCTTAAGGTTAGGCAGCATTTTTGTAGTACTTTTTATTGCAATTATATTATCGTTTCCTCTAAATGAAAAGATAAATTTGGGATTAGATTTACAAGGAGGTTCCCACGTTATATTGGAGTGTGTAGATACTCCTAATGCGCCAGTAGACAATGATGCGGTAAACAGAGTATTAGAAATAATAAGAAACCGCGTTGATCAATTAGGAGTTTCAGAACCGGTAATTCAGAGACAAGGCACAAATCGTATCTTAGTTCAGTTACCCGGTGTGGAAGATCCGGAAGCAGCTGTAGAAATAATTGGTAAAACTGCCCTCCTGGAATTTAAAAGCGAGGAAGGAGAAACCCAGCTAACCGGAGCCCACTTAATAGATGCTAAATCATCCTTTGACCAATTTAGTCGTGCTATTGTTTTAATTGAATTTGACAAAATTGGAGCTAAAGAATTTGGAGATGCTACCAAAAAAAGTGTAGGAAAAGTTTTAGCTATTACTTTGGATGGGAAAGAAATATCTGCTCCTGTAGTCCAGGAACCAATTCTCGACGGAAAAGCTCAGATTACCGGAAAATTTACCGTAGATAGTGCAAAGCATTTAGCTTTACTTTTACGGTCTGGCTCTCTCCCGGTAAAAGTTGAAATTTTAGAAAATAGGTCAATTGGACCAACCTTAGGAAGAGACTCCATTTCCAAGGGGATAAAAGCCGGGATAGTAGGATTGATATTAATCTTATTATTTATGTTAATTTACTATAAAGGGTTTGGGTTAATAGCAGATTTTTCTTTGGTTGTATGTATGATACTAATTGTGGGAGCTTTAGCTGGTATAAAGGCGACTTTAACTTTACCCGGAATAGCTGGAATGATTCTTACTATTGGTATGGCGGTAGATGCTAACATTCTGATCTTTGAGAGAATAAAAGAAGAATTGAGATTAGAAAAGACTTTTCGGGCTTCTATCGATGCCGGCTTTAATAAAGCATTCCGTACCATATTTGACGCCAATGTTACTACTTTAATTGCAGCCTTTGCCTTATTTTATTTTGGCTCGGGACCAATTAAAGGGTTTGCAGTAACTTTGAGTGTAGGTATTTTAGCCAGCATGTTTACCGCAATTGTAGTAACCAAGATTGTTTTAGAAGTAGTAGCTACTAAGTTTAGTTCCAAAGCTTTATTATAGACCTAGTTAAGGAGGATATATTTAATGGATTTAATTGGAAAAAAGAAGTTCGATTTTATTAAAAATAGAAGAATAGTATATATTATCTCTGCAGTTATTATCCTGGTCGGTTTAATTTCAATTGTTTTTCAAGGATTTAATCTTGGAATCGATTTTGCCGGGGGGACTTTAATTCAAATAAGATTTGATAAATCAGTTTCCACTACCGAAGTCCGAAATGTTTTAAGCGAATTTAATTTAAGTCAAAGCACTATTCAAAATTTATCAGGGAATGAATTTGTTATAAGGACAGAAAAGATTGATTCAGAGCAAAGAAAGGAAATATTGTCCGCCTTTAAAGAGAATTTAACAGATTTGGAGATATTGCGCGTAGAGACAGTAGGACCGGTTATTGGAGAAAATTTAAAGAGGTTAGCTCTTTCTGCCTTACTTTTTGCTTTTATAGGAATCATTCTATATATTACTATGAGGTTTGAGTTTAAGTTTTCTATTGTTTCAATAGTAGCGCTTTCCCATGACTGTTTAATTGTTTTGGGTATTTTTTCTTTATTGCAGAAGGAAATAACTATTTCGATAATGGCAGCAGTTCTGACTATTGTAGGATACTCCCTAAATAATACAATTGTAATTTTAGATAGGCTTAGAGAAAATATAAAATTTAAAAACAGGGAACCATTTGAAAATTTAATAAATATGAGCATTAATCAGTCTCTATCCAGAACGATAAACACAGCTTTAACTACCATTATTCCTATTTTAGCCTTATATTTTTTCGGGGGAAACATACTTTCTGATTTCGCTTTAGCCTTGTTTATAGGAATGGTTGCCGGAACTTATTCTTCAATTTTTATCGCCAGCCCTTTATTATTAGAGTGGAATAAAATATTTAAAATACATCAAAAAGGTATTAGAATTACCGGGAAAAAAGGCTAAAAGTAAATTAAAAACATATTAGGATCGCGTGAAGAAGCCAGGAGTCAGAATTTAGAATAAATTCATATCCCGTATCTCGCTAAGAATTAGTTAGCTGGTTAGCAAAAAGAAATTAGAAAATAGGGGTTAAAATCCAGTATTCAGAACACGAAATGCGATATACGAGAAAGGAGTGTAGATAAAATAGAGTGGAACATATCAAAAGAAGATAAAAAGTTACAATCAGAGTTATCCAAAGAATTAAATATCTCTCCAATTTTAGCCCAATTACTAATAAACAGAGAAACAAAGGAAGTTTTAAGTGCTAGAAAATTCTTAAAGGCAGACCTTAAAGGCTTGAGAGATCCTTATATCTTCCAAGATATGGAAAAAGCTGTTGACAAAATACTAAGAGCGATAAACGACAATGAAAGAATATTGATTTACGGGGATTACGATGTTGATGGAATAACCAGTGTCGCCTTATTGTTTACGATTTTGAGAGAGTTTACCACCAATTTGTACTACTATATACCTAATCGCTTTCAGGAGGGATATGGACTAAATGAAGAGGCCATAGATATTGCTTTTAAAAATAATATTAAACTAATTATTACTGTTGATTGTGGAATTAGTTCTATTTCTGAAATAGAGGAAGCAAATAATTATGGTATAGATGTTATAGTTACCGATCATCATCAACCTCAAAAAGACCTTCCTTCTGCAATAGCAATAATAAACCCTAAATGCGATACCAATTATCCTTTTAAGGAATTAGCAGGAGTGGGTGTAAGTTTTAAAGTGGCCCAAGCCCTATATTCAAAATTGAAAAAAAACCAGGATGATTTATGGAGTCTGCTTGATTATGTTGCATTGGGGTCGATTGCTGATTCAGTCCCTTTTATCGATGAAAATCGTATTTTAATCAAACACGGATTAAAGGCACTTAATCAAACCAAGAAAGAAGGTTTGAAGGCGTTAATAATAGAGAGCGGAGTAAATTATGGTAATTTAGGTACTAAAGAAGTTAATTTTGCTCTTGCTCCCCGAATAAATGCAGCAGGAAGACTAGGTGATCCTAAATTAGCCTTAGAATTGTTGCTTACTAATTCTGAATATAAGGCTAAATATTTATCCCAAAGGTTAGGTGAAATTAACAAACGTAGACGAGAAATCGGAGATAATATTTTAAGAGAAGCCAGGGAATTTGCTTCTATGCAAGTAAAGGAAGAAGATAACAAAGTATTGGTTCTTGAATCAGAAAATTGGAATCAGGGCGTAATCGGCATAATAGCCTCTAGATTAGTAGATGAATTTAATCGTCCTGCAATTGTTATTTCCAAAAAAGATGGAATAGCAAAAGGCTCAGGAAGAAGCATTAAAGGTTTTCATTTATATAACATTTTGGAATCGTGCCAGGATATTTTAATGAATTTTGGTGGCCATGAATTAGCCGCAGGCATTACTATAGAGTCGAACAAAATTCCTGAGTTTAAATCAAGGATAAATGAAATATCTCAAAATTTCATTAAAGAAGATGATCTAAGTCCGGAATTAAAAATAGATGCTCAGATTTTACTAAGTGATATTAATTTTTGTCTGGTAAAAGATATTAGTGTTCTAGAGCCATTTGGAATTGGGAACCCCCAACCTGTCTTTTGTAGTTATAAAAACATAATATCTGATTGGAGGCTGGTTGGTGGAAAGAAGGAACATTTAAAAATAAAAATTAAGGAAGAGAACAGAACATTAGAAGGGATAGGATTTAAATTAAGCAAAATAGGAAAGCAAATATTTTCTGAAAACAAAGTGGTAGATTTAGCTTTTAGTATCGAATTAAATAAGTGGAATGGAACAGAAAAAGTTCAATTAAATGTAAAAGATATAAAAACTATTTTTTAGGAGGCAGCCAAAAGTGATAGATTTAAAAGAAAAAATTAGAAATATTCCGGATTTTCCGGTAAAAGGCATCCAATTTAAAGATATTACTACCCTATTGAAAGATAAAGAAGCATTTAAATATAGTATTGATGAGATAACTAAGCATTGCAGTAAATACCAAATTGATTATATTGTAGGAATAGAAGCTCGCGGTTTCATTATAGGTGCTCCAGTGGCCTATCAATTAGGAGTAGGATTTTTGCCTGTTAGAAAGCCAGAAAAACTACCCGGTGAGGTGGAGAAGGTATCTTACGAATTGGAATACGGGGAAGGTATTTTGGAAATGCATAAAGACGCTGTAGATAGCGGAGATAAGATTATGGTTATTGATGACCTTCTTGCTACAGGAGGTACCACTGCTGCAGTATTTGAACTAATTGAAAAATTAGGGGGAAAGGTTATGGGTTCTTCCTTTATAATTGAGCTTGAATTTTTAAATCCTCGGGAGAAATTAGAAGGATATGATGTTTTTTCTCTGGTACAGTATAGTTAGATTAGTCGATAGTCGTTAGTGAATAGTCGTTAGCAAAGAGAAAATACAAAGAATAAACACAAAATGAAAAATAAATTAGTCGCCCTCCACTCGTATGGCAGGCGTCCCGCCTGTCTGTCGAAGAAGAAAATATACTAACTGGTTAACGGTTAACTTAATAAACGATGAATTAAATATTAGCTAATATTTACTATCAACTAATTTAATTAGAAAATTAATTAATTAAACATACTTACATCTTGCTCCTTGTATTTTAACTAACGACTACTCACTATTCACTATCGACTAATAAAGAAGGTGTAAATTATTTCTCAATTAACTTTAATAAGATATATTTTAAAAAAAATACCACAATACGCTCCCCAAGCTGATTTGAGCTTGGTAAAAAAAGCCTATAGATATTCTGCAAAAGCCCATCAGAAACAAAAGAGGTATTCCGGAGCTCCCTACACCTCACATCTTTTAGAAGTAGCTAAAATATTGGTTGATTTGGAGCTTGACGTAATTACTATTGCAGCTGGGATTTTGCATGACATAATAGAGGATACTAATACCCCATTATCTACCATTGAAGAAGAGTTTGGCGAAGAAATAGCAATGTTGGTTAATGGTGTCACTAAATTAAGTAAAATATCTTTTAAAACACTGGAAGAACAGCAAGCCGAAAATTATCGTAAAATGTTTTTGGCTATGGCAGAAGATGTAAGAGTTATTTTGATAAAATTAGCAGACCGCTTGAATAACATGAGAACTCTACAATATATACCACCCCACAAGAGAGTAAAAGTAGCTCGAGAAACACTGGAAATTTATGTTCCTATCGCTAATAGGTTAGGTATTTCCAGGGTTCAGTGGGAGTTAGAAGACCTTTCTCTGCATTATTTAGAACCAGAGAAATATAGAGAGGTAGTTAATAGAATTGCAAAAAACCGTCTGGAAAGAGAAAGTTATGTCGAATCGATTAAGGAGATTATAAAAAAAGAGATACAAAAGGTAAAAATAGAGGCGGAAATTCAAGGTCGCCCGAAAAATATCTATAGCATCTATAAAAAGATGGAGAAGGGAAAAAAAGATTTTTTTCAGATATATGATTTAATTGCAATTAGGGTAATTTGCAATTCTGTCAGGGATTGTTATGCTGTTTTGGGGTTATTACATTCAATTTGGAAACCTATGCCCGGTAGATTTAAAGACTATATTGCTATGCCCAAATCAAATATGTATCAGTCTTTACACACCACAGTGGTAACTCCCAAAGGCGAACCTTTAGAAATACAAATTCGCACCTGGGAGATGCATAAAACTGCTGAATATGGAATAGCTGCTCATTGGAAATATAAAGAAAAAGTTGATTTAAAAAAGGATAAGAAATTAGAGGAGAGACTTTCCTGGTTGAGACAGATATTGGAATGGCAGAAAGATTTGAAAGATCCCAAAGAATTCATGGAAAACTTAAAAATAGGTCTTTTTCAGGACGAAGTTTTTACTTTTACTCCCAAAGGTGCTGTGAAGATATTGCCTTCTGGTTCCACTCCTATAGACTTTGCCTATCTTATTCATACAGATGTAGGCCATAGTTGTGTGGGGGCTAAAGTTAATAAAAGGATAGTTACTTTAGGTTATAAATTGAAGAGCGGAGATATTGTAGAAATATTAACTTCCAAATCAAGTCGGGGTCCCAGTAGAGATTGGTTAAAGATAGCCAAGACATCAGGGGCAAAAAATAGAATTAAAATTTGGTTTAAAAAGGAGATGCGGGAAGAGAATATTCAAAAAGGAAAGGAACTTTTTGAAAAAGAGATAGATAAATACAAAATTGAAACCTCTCCCGAGCTTACCAAAAAGTTAAAAGAAGCCACTATTGAATTAGGTTTTACCGAACCAGAATCAATGTTTGAAAATATTGGATACGGTAAGTTAACCGCTTATCAGGTTTTATCTAAAATAATCCCTCAAGAAAAAATCTCTCCAATTATCCCTTTAGTTAAACCGAAAAAAAGGATTGATCAAGGAATAAGAGTTCAAGGAATTAATGATGTGATGATAAGATTTTCTCGATGCTGCAATCCGGTTCCCGGTGATGAAATAATTGGCTATATTACCAGGGGGAGAGGTGTGTCTATACATAAGGCAGATTGTTCTAATGTAGATTTTATTTCTGATGAAAAAGACCGGTTGATTAAAGTTGACTGGGTAAAGACAGAAGAACTGCTTTACCCAGTAAAGATAAAAATAATAGCTGATGACCGTCCGAATTTAGTATCTGATATCATGTTAATTTTTTCCAGCCTTAAAATTACAGTTAGTGCTATAAAGGCCACAACTGATAAAAATAATATTGCTAATATAGATGTGACACTCTCCATCAACAATCTTGATCATCTTCAAGAAGTAATAAAGAAAATAAAAAAAACAAACAGTGTATTAACTGTAAAAAGAATGGAAGCTTTTTAATTGACAAATAAGAAAGAAAAATATTTTATCTGAGGAACAAATAATGAGAGTAGTAGTACAGAGAGTAAAAAAAGGGTCAGTAGAGATTAAAAAAAAACAAATAGGGAAAATAGAAAATGGTCTGGTAATCCTTTTGGGAGTGGGCCAGAAAGATGTAGAAAAGGACGCAGAATATCTGGCCGAAAAAATAGTAAATTTACGTATATTTGAAGATAAAGAAGGAAAAATGAATCTTTCCGTGAAAGATATAAATGGCCAGATTTTAGTCATATCTCAATTTACTTTATATGGGGATTGTAGAAAAGGAAGGCGACCGAGTTTTATTTCTGCGGCTCTTCCCGATAAAGCAGTAAAATTATACGATTATTTTGTAAAATATATAAAAAATTATGATCTTAAAGTGGAAACCGGAAAATTTCAAGCCATGATGCTAGTAAAAATATTTAATGATGGTCCGGTTACCATTCTTTTGGATAGTGAAAAGTTAATTTAGCAATAAATCAACTTTTTTAGGGAGAAATTATAATGAAATTACCTCTTATTATTGGACATAGAGGAGCAAAGGGAATTGCTCCTGAAAATAGCCTTTCCGGCTTTAAAAAAGCAGTAGAGCTGGGGATAGATGGAATAGAATTGGACGTGCACCTTACTAAAGATGGAAAATTAATCGTAATCCATGATATGGATTTACAAAGGTTAGCCGGGCTAAGAGTTCCCATTAAGCAGCTTACTTTTAAAGAATTAAAAGAATACGACATTTCGAAATATTTTACTAAAAATCAAGAAAAAGCTATGGAAAAATTACCGGAAGAGAAAAAATATTTTTTAGAATTAAAAGCAATTCAAGCCAATTCATTTTATCTGAATATTTATGAGCAATTTATCAAGAAGAAAATTAGTTTTTATTTACATTGGGATGGTAAGCGCTTCGATGTAGTTAAAAAGCTATTTTTCTCAAGAAATGATGGAGAAAAGGTTTGTTTTAGACAATTAAAAATTAAGAAGAGAGACATCCTCGACTTAGAAAAAGGCAAGGTGAGGAAGTATCACAATGAACAGATACCTTTGCTTAAGGATGTACTTAAAATATTGAAGGGAAAACTTTCTGTAAACATAGAAATTAAGGGAGGGGAAAAGACTTATCCTGAAATTGTAGACAAATTAGTAAAGGAGACAGAGAGTTTTGGATATAAAAATATTCTTTTTTCATCTTTTGATAGAGATACGTTAATCTTGATGAAAAAGAGATATCCCGAGCTTAAAGCAAATGGACTATATGCTAAGTGGATAAACCCCAAAAGATATATTAATGGAATGGATGGGTTAAATCCGCAAGTCTTTTTATGCAAAGAAAAACTTATTTCTTATTTACATCGGCTGGATAAAACGGTGTATGTATGGACGGTCGATAGTGACATAGATATGGTGCGCTTTATTTTATATGGAGTAGATGGAATTATTACTAACTATCCGCATACTCTAAAAAAAATAAGCAAAGCTATGCAATCTGTTTTGGAAAATTTCCAATAAAGGATTTTTTTATCTGAGAAGATAAAAACTATTTTAGTAATTTGAATTGCTTGTAAAAGATTTTACCAAAGGAAAGGATTATAGAAGAAATGTTTCTAAAAAGATTAGTAGTAGGAGTGTTAGAAACCAATTGTTATTTAATTGCTTGCAAAAAGACTAAAAAAGCAGTGGTAATTGATCCGGGAGGGGAAGACGAGGTAGATTTAATTTTAGACCTTTTGCAAAAAAATAATTTTGATTTAAAATATGTTATAAATACCCATGGGCATACCGATCATATTGGTGGTAATAATTTGCTTAAGGCCAAGACCGAAGCTTTATTATTAATTCATAGGTTAGATGCCGCTATGTTAGTTGATGCCAATAAAAATTTCTCTTCCTTTATAGGTAAAGAAAAATGTTCACCTCCCGCAGATAAACTTTTAGAGGAGGGAAACGATTTATCTTTAGGCAGATTAAATTTAACAGTAATTCACACACCGGGTCATACCCCGGGAGGAATTTCTCTCGTTTTAAATAATATTGTCTTTACGGGTGATACTTTATTTGCCGGGGGTATTGGTCGAACCGACCTGCCCGGTGGTTCTTACCGGGATTTAATAAAATCAATTAAAGAAAAATTATTGATTTTAGGCGATGATAAGATAATTTATCCCGGTCATGGCCCGAATTCGACCATAGGCGAGGAGAGAAGGACAAATCCATATGTAAAAAATTGACCAATTAAATTAGTCGTTAGCAGTACAAATATCTCGTCCGTCTATTAGCGAACTATATAATATATTTAACAAATTTAAAAAAAGAGAGGAATAAAGAATGAATTATGGAATAAAGGATATTGATTTAGCCAATAAAGGGAAAGATAAAATTGAATGGGCTGAAAAACAGATGCCCGTTCTTTTAAGCATAAGAAAAAGATTTAGTAACGAAAAACCTCTAAAGGGAATTAAAATATCTGCTTGTCTTCATGTAACTACCGAGACAGCTAATCTGGCAATAACCTTGAAAGAAGGGGGTGCGGAAGTATATTTATGTGCTTCCAATCCTTTAAGTACTCAAGATGACACAGCGGCCTCTCTGGTTAAGGATTTTAGAATTCCCGTATTTGCTATCAAGGGAGAGGACAAAGATACTTATTATCAGCATATTGAAAAAGTGCTAAGTTGTAAGCCTAATATTACTATGGATGATGGAGCTGATCTGGTTTCAACCATTCATTCTCAAAAGAAAGAACTAATTAAAGATGTCATTGCTGGTACCGAGGAAACCACTACCGGAGTTATCCGATTAAGAAGTATGGAAAAAGATGAAGCTTTAAAGTTTCCAATTATTGCGGTAAACGATGCACAGACTAAATATCTCTTCGATAACAGATATGGTACCGGACAGAGTACCATCGATGGCCTGTTGAGAGCTACCAATATTTTAATTGCCGGTAAAATATTTGTAATTTGTGGTTACGGTTGGTGTGCTCGAGGTCTGGCGAAAAGAGCTAATGGTATGGGTGCTCAGGTGATAATTACCGAAGTCGATCCCATGAAAGCTTTGGAAGCAGTAATGGACAGTTATCAGGTTATGCCCATAAAAGAGGCAGCCAAAATCGGAGACATTTTTATAACCTTAACTGGTGATATAAACGTAATATCAGCAGAAGAGTTTCCTTTAATGAAGGATGGAGCAATTTTGGCTAATTCGGGGCATTTTAATGTAGAGATTAACATAGAGGCCTTAGAAGGTTTAGCAGTACGTAAAAAAAATATTAGAGAATATATAGAGGAATATACTTTAAAGGATGGAAAGAAAATAAATCTTTTAGCAGAAGGAAGACTGTTGAATTTATCTGCCGCTGAAGGACATCCGGCAAGTGTGATGGATATGAGTTTTGCCAATCAGGCTTTATCCGCTGAATATTTGGTAAAAGAAGGGGAAAATTTACAGAAAAAAGTTTATTGCGTTCCCGAGATTATTGATAAGGAGATTGCCAGATTAAAATTAGAATCGATGGGAATAAAGATCGATAGACTTACTGAGGAACAAGAAAGATATCTTTCTTCCTGGAAGATGGGAACCTAATTAGTGAATAGTGAATAGTCGTTAGTGAATAGTTTGAGAAAAGAAAATAAAAAGACGATACTATAATTTAATTGTATAGGAATTCCCTTTTTCCGTAATTCCCGTTTTAATAGATATTTGCTTAATAAGGCAAGCAAAAGGCAGTAAAGCAGAAAGGTCACAATTCATTGTGCCCCTTACAAAAGAAAAGTAGAGGTACGGCGCGTCGTGTCTTCTTGTGCTAACGACTATTCACTATTCACTAACGACTGAAATAAGGTTAGTATGAATAATCAAAACGTGATAAAATATATAAAAGAAGGGTTGCTTAACTTTATTTTTCCCTTAGATTGTAAGATATGTGAAAAACCTATCCGAGAATCTAAAGGATATTCAATCTGTGAGAATTGTTTCAAAACCATTGAATTAATCGAACAACCATATTGTATAAAGTGTGGGAAACCTTTAATATCTACTGATGCTTTTAAGCAAAACAGAGAAATCCTATGCCTTGACTGTAAAAGAAAAAAATATTCTTTTGAATTCTCTCGTTCTATGGGAATATACCATAAGGTATTAAAAAAATGTATTCATCTCTTTAAATACTACGGAGAGAAAAAGTTGGCTAAACCATTAGGAAAGTTAATGGTGGATTATTTATTAAAAAATAATGAATTTGAAAATAAATTTGATTTAATTATTCCTGTTCCTTTACATAAGAATGATTTAAAGAAAAGGGGATTTAATCAGAGTGTTTTACTGGGTAAAGTTATAGGAGATTATTTTTTTATCCCGGTTGAAGAAAGAGTTTTAATAAAGAAAAAGATAACTCCTTTTCAGGTTAATTTATCCAGGAAAGAAAGGGAGAAAAATATTCTTAGAGCTTTTTCGGTAGAAAAACCAGAAAAAATTAAAGGGAGAAATATTCTAATTTTGGATGATGTGTTTACTACCGGAGCTACTGTAGAAGAATGTGCTAAAGAATTAATGAAAGCTCAAGCTAAGAATATATTTGTTTTAACTTTAGCCCGTACCGTATAAAGCTTATATGCCGCCTCTCCTTAGAGCTGTGGTTGAAAGTCGAAGCCAGTCGCAGGCGAAACGACCCACGTAAGGTAACTTTAGTTACTGAGCATGGTGCGGCTTTGGAGTAAGTCCTGCCTTAACCTTAACAGGCTATAACAATAAGAGAAGAGTAGTAGTGAAGGATAAAGTTCCTGAGCAAACCTCTCAGCAGGCGAGTGTGGGGGCAAAGACCAGGTCAGTCTAAGGAAAGGCGGATAAGATTAATTAGTCGCTAGTGAATAGTCGTTAGTTTTAAATACAAAATGCAAGATACACAATTAGAGCCCTTGTGCACAATTGTTTTATCTACAATAGGTTTTCGGAAAAAGGAAATTTCTATACATTCTATACAATTAAATTAAAAATATTTTAAAAAAATTTAAAATAAAAAAGGTTTTTCTGTTTAGATGGAGAATATATATATTAGGTAAAATAAACTATTACTAAGGAGGGAAAGGGTATGAAAATTATTTTCAAAGGGAAACATATCGAGGTAACTGATGCGATGCGTAATTATATTGAAAAAAGATTAAGCAAGATCGAGAGACATTTTGATCATATCTTAGAAGTAATAGTAACTTTAAGTGTGGAGAAGAGCGGACAGATTGTCGAAGCAACTTTGCAAACCAATAGGGCTTTGATTAGAGCAGAAGAAGAAACAGATGATATGTATACTTCCATAGATAAAGTGGCAGATAAATTAGAAAGACAGATAAAGAAATATAAAGAAAAATATTTTCAGAAACCTCACCCCGGCACAGAAAAAACAGGGTTAGCTAACCAAGAGATTGATGCTGAAGATAGCGAGTCGGATAAGATTGCCAAAATTGTAAAGACTAAAAGATTTGCTATCAAACCGATGTCAGTAGAAGAAGCGGCAATGCAAATGGATTTATTGGGACACAATTTTTTTGTTTTTGCAAATGATAATACCAATAAAGTTAATGTTCTGTATAAAAGAAAAGACGGTAATTTCGGGCTGATTGAGCCGGAATTTTAAGGAGGAATCTATGGGGACAAATAAATTAAATCCATTTCGTAATTTTATAATTCCCCGGCGTTTCAATTATGAAGTAGGGGACATAGAAAAATCGTTAAAAGATCTAAGCGGTATTCTATTTGCAAAAATAGTATTATCAGAAGATGGGGATATAAAAGAAATTCATATAATTACTAAAGATTCTTCCAACCCCAAAGGAATTACCCGGGATATTGAATCGTTTTTATTAGCTAAATATAATATTCAAGTAGATTATAGGAAAATTAGTATAGCACAAGTAAGGGATAAGGAAATAAAAGATGAGCAAATAAAGGAAGAAGAATCAGAATCTTTATTAAGACTTAAATTCTCTGATGTTAAAGTGGGAGATGCCGGTAATCAGTTTGTAGTTAGTGTAAAATTAGAAAGTAAAGGAAAAATATACGAAGGTAAAGAAGGTGGAATAAATTGGAACGAAATACATGAATAATAAGTGGCTATGG
>SDBS01001664.1_pt1 | contig 22510 bp, 20 predicted proteins | sample 2277091 | NCBI WGS metagenome assembly SDBS01 (sample SAMN10404972, study PRJNA504765) | marine sediment metagenome | isolation source: marine sediment core GS10_PC15, 163 cmbsf | place: Arctic Ocean: Southern Knipovich Ridge | collected 2010
CTCTTGTAACATCAAGTCCTCAAGTTCATCCTGTTTCACGAAATACCTGATAGCGTCCTCGAGATCCCGGATTTCATCGGCGGTCAATGTCGATATACTCTTTTGGGTCAACCGTCGAATCTGTTCAACGCGGGGGTCGAGTACTTTGATCGCGTCGATTTCTTCTGCTGTAAGGCTGTCAAGTCCCTTTTCGAGATTAAAACCTATCTTTTTCAGGTCCGCCTCGGCTTGTTGAAGTTGCGATTTCTTCGCCGACGATAGATTTGTAAGATCGGTTCCCTCAAGAACGTCAAATATTCGCTGTCGGGCCTTTTCTCTTAGCTTACCTAACTTCACACGGCCTAACCGTTTCGCCCTGAAAACACTTTTGACAGTGGCTTGCAGGCTCTTGATCTGCGTTCGTTTCTCTGATTTGGCTATGCCCTGTTCAATTTCGGTTGTCAGCTTTTGGATATTCGCTACCGTCTTGGCATTGCCAGCCCGGACAATAAAGTCTTTTTGGAGTTCTTTCGGGATAGCCCGGACCATCGAAATAGCGTCACGACGTAGAGATTCTTTGAATTGTGTTGCCTGTTTTAGTTGAAGCACCTTTGCTTTGGCCTTTTCTATAGTATTTATCAGCTTTACTTCTTGGCGTTCCTTGAGTTTGGCTATTTGGGTTTCGGCCTTTTGGAGTTGTTCGGTAGTCGCTTTGATAACCGCTTGCTTTTTATCCGCTTTCGCCTGATTAAGTTTGGTTTTCAGGACTGCAATCTTGCTTTCTGCACTCTGCACAGACCGCCTCACCTTGGGGTCAACTATAATTCTGGTTGCCGGCAAGTCCTTTTTGGCCTTAAAAGTCACTTTGAACGGCCCGGCTTCGCCCGGAGATACGATTTTCGTTGCAGGAACGGGTTTTACGGGTTCGGCCTTTGCGGAGATTTTTTCCTTAACCTTTGGCGTTATGGGTTTTTCTGCGAATATCTCGCTTATCGTTGTCGGTTTTTCTGTGACGGCCTCTGGCTTGGCTTTGGGGGTGGGTTGGAGTAAGTCTTTTGCTTTTTTAATATCTGTTTTTGAGGCTGGATGAAATACTTTTTTTACGGGGTCAAAGAATCCAGATAAAATGTCATGTTCTTCAATAGCCCCTGCTGTGCCATCAACATCATCTTCGCCTAACACCCTTGTTAATAATTGAAAATGAGCATCTGCCGGAGTACCTATATGCAATTTTCCGTCTACAATAGACGCTACAACTACTTTGGGGGGCTTATCAAGTTTAAGATTCTCGCCTTGAGCCTGCCCGACTGCCACTTCCCCCTCTGCGGCCTCTGGCTTGGCTTCTAAGCCCTCGGACACTTGGGGGGTTACAACGGCGGGTGCGGTCGGAGTTGTAGGGGTTACGGCCTGAACCTGTGGCTTTGTGGCGAAAATTTCGCTTACTGTGGTGGGTGGTGTCGGTTCGGCGGTTACAGTGGTTGGACCGGGTTCTACTTTTCCGGCCTCTACTGTCGCCTCTGTCGCTTGGTCAACTTCGGCTTGTGCTTCCGGGCTAAATGTGTCCCTTACAACGACGCTTGCCTTGCCAAACCCTCTCGTCACCAGTGAAACGCCGGTTCCGATAGTAAATGCTCTACCGCCGCCCTCGAATATCTCTGGTTTTCTGGCCTTAAATCCGGGCGTTCTGGCTTTCTGATCGTCAATAGCCTTGCCAATAAAGAAATTCTGCATACCCTCTTGAGTAAATTCTTCGACACCCTCGAACAAACTGCCGCCTAATTCAGTGAAAACACGCTTTAAGATGGTTTTTTTAGCTGGCCCGGCAAGTCTTTTGAACGCTTTGAGGTTCCATAGCACCTGTGCGTATTCGACCGCACCCGATCCGACGCCAAATGTCCGGGCGTATTTCTCTGCAATATCCTTATCAATCCCCATTTGTTCGGCCTGATCCAAGAATCCCCCTGCTTCAACTGCTATGAGTGGAGCTGCACCGCCTAAATGCTCAACAATCTTTGAAGTGGCTGTCGCTATGGCCGGAACTGTTACCGCGTCGGTTGGGTCTAACCCTGCCGGGGCTGCTGTGAGTATTCCTGCCAATGCCCCGGCTGGTTTGCCAACGGCCTTACCTATCAGCTTGCCGGTTAAGGTCATTAACATTAGCGGTATCTGGTCGCCGATGTTCGCTGCCCATGTATTTATCACTTCCGGGATTAGTTTCGGGTCAACTTGAAACCATCTATCGCCCTCTTGAACCGGGAATAATCGCCCTTGTATTTTCTGCTCGATCTCTGCTTTGGTGTTCGGGTTGCGAAGTGATTCGATAAATTCGCTGGTTTTCAGCAAAACAGGATCAAGGCCAAACGCTTCCTCTCTGGTGAACGCTGTAACCCCTCTCAATGCTGTGGCTGGTTTAGCTGCCAAACTCTGCGTAAAAGCCTGTCCAAATGTCTTAAAAGGCTCTGTGGCTTGCTGCAATAGCCCTACTTCGCCCTGTGTATCTTGTGGGGCTATTTGTCCGGGCGTTTCCGCAATAGCCGCTCCACTGGCAAATATCGCGTCAATCTCATTGGCAGCTTGTGGCGGTCGTGCTGGCCGCTCAATCGTCGCCGTTCCTGCAAAAATGTCGTCAATCTCATTAGCCATAAATTACCTTACTTGAAAGGGCTTCGCCCTGCTTTGATTCGTTTCCTTGCATGTGCAACCGCTTTTCGGATAATACTTTTGGGCACTTCTTTATTGTTCGGAATAATATCACTTGTCATAAGTTCAATTTCGGCCTTTGTCAAGGTAGGTACAAGTGTTGGTATCTCGGTTTCTTTGCCGTCAATCTCAACGCCTATCGAAAACTCGGTTGCAACTTTTCCATCTGGTAAATCAAGTTCTCCTAAAAAGCCTGAACCCTTGCGGGTTCCATCCTCCCTTGTTCCGAAGTCTTGACCGCCGCTTTTTCGTCTCTCAATTAAAGCGAGAATGTCAGTTACTTTCGATGGGTCTTTTTCGAGTCCGTCGTCAATACTCTTAATTTCTTCGTCCGTAAAGAGTCCGTCTTGTGCGGCCTTGATAATAGTCTGCGCGTTATCAATGCCGATAGCCCGCATAGTTCTTGCGTCCAGGAGGTCGAGCGGTCTATCAAGTTTCAAGTCGCCTATTCGGACAACTTTGCCACCCCTGAAAGAAAACAACTTGTCGCCTGTGATGAAATTGCCGCCAGGTTGAGGTGAGAACTCTTGATCGGCTTGCTCGCCAGTATCAAGAAAACCCTGCATTTGCTTTGCAATTCGATCTAATGTCCTGCTGATCCCTTTCGGTATATTCTTTTTCTTATCCTCGAATTGCGTGAGGATTTCGTTGATTCGGTCCTGCGTGAAATTCACAAGTTTTGGAAACTTAGCTGGAACCTGTCTTAGGTCAGGGTTATCATCAGTACCGAAGTTTAATGTTTGCCCGAAATCAGGTCCAGAGGCATTACTAATAATCCTTGTAAGGTCGGATAACTCTTGCAAAGGTGTTTTTCCTGCGGTTGTTACCAGTGAACCGCCTTGATCGATGACACTCTCAAAAAACGCATTTTGTTCATTTCGCCCTACCCTGCGTTTTTGTCTCTTACCTGCTGCGTCTGTGAAAGTGATAATGTCCGAAGCTGTTGTTTTTGGTTTCAACGCTTGGGCTGCAGATTGCGCCTGCAATTCAGGTATCACCGTACCACCACCACCGACACCAGAGGCAAACCTTTGTATAATTCCAGCAATACCGGGATCAAATTGAGTCTCTTCAAGTTCGGCAATTATTCTCTCTATCGGCGCATTTGGGTTTAACGCTCTTGCCTTTGAGATTTGATTTAACTTGTTTCGGTTCTGCCTTGCTGTTTCCAAATTACCGATTCCGCTTAAAAGCTGACTAACCGAACCTTGTCCGGTCGCTTCTCGCTCAAATGCCGTTGGACTTGATATGTCTATTGCCATGGTAACTCCTATCCCGATATGTCGATAAATGCACCTGTTTGATTTTGATTTTTATTGTTAGTTGTTCCTGTTTGCCCGCCGCCCGCCGCTGTGAAAGCACTAAATGCCCCAGCCGCCCCGCCGCCGCCGCCCGCGCCTGCAATGCCAGCTACAAAGGGGGCTATTTGCGCTCCAATAGCTGCTGCTTTCTGTAATTCGCTCGGTCCTCCGCCTGAAACTACGGCTTGCGGTGAAACTAAAGTGCTTTTCAATAAATTCGATTGCGTCACGAATCTGAAATTAATATCATTGATAAACTTATTTAAGGTTGCATTAAACTTGCTTTGCTTGATACTCCTGCGCAATGCCCCTACCGCACCGCCTAAACCCAAGCGATTCGCTTCAAGTCCTTCCTCGGTTCCGATCAGGTTTGTTCTGGCCCGTTCCGTGATACCCAATTTCTGTGATATCAACGGTGAAACGGCGGATATAACTCTCTCTTGTGTTGCGCCGACACTTCTACCCAAAGCATCCCTGCCCGTAGTCGAACCAAGATTGCCGCTTATCTGTACGGCTCTGCCAACCCTGCCAGTTTCCTCTTGCCCGATACGGGTGGCTTCGGCAATTAATGCTTTAATAGTCGGGTCCTGTAAGGGGTCTGTTTGTTCTGCGGCGGCGGCTGTAAGGTCAAGCCCTCGCCGCGTTAGTTCGGATGGACCCTGTTCAAGCCTTGCCTTTACTTGACGCTCTACCTCAAGTTCGGTTTCGGTCAAGTCGGCTATTTGTTGTGTCGGAAAAGCCACGGATTCCCTACCCCTTGCGGCAAGTTCTTTGCGGGATGCTGCACTTACCGCAGGTTCTTTAAATTTCACTTTCTTTTTTGGACTGGTTAAAAATCCCATATTTCACCTCAATTCTATTTATCTGCTTTCTATGATCGTTACCCTTTGCTCAAGGGCTTGGAGTTGTGTTTTCAATCTCTGATTCTTTTTTATCAGCATGGTTGTTATCATGTTCCAGTCAATAGCGTCCGGTTCAGGTTCACCATAAATTATATTGTTCGGATCGCTGTTATTGATTACTGGTCTACGCATAACAACCGCTTCCGGCAATACTTCGTAAACCTCCTCTGCGATAAGACCGAAGTATTCCTTATTAGGGTCATCGCCAGCACTGGTTGATCTAAACCGTCTCGGCCTCAGCACAGGGTTAATGTTTTCAGGGACATCTACAATATCTCTCTTTCTTCGCGCAGATGATGTAGAACGCGCTAGCACTCCGGTTGTCGCGTTGATAAATACATTAGCTGCGGTTGCAGTCGTATCGTCCCTAATGGTAGTAGAAAATACTCCGTCATCCCCTGCTGTAATATCTAAAGATGTGCCACCAACGATAGATGTGCCAACAGTAACCGTACCACCTGACATATCCACGGAACCCGTAAATACTGCATCTTGGTTACTGTCAAGGATTAGGGCTAGGGTGAGTGCTCCATTGTCAGCTGTATAGAAATGCCAGCATCCATCCAAGTTGCCCGGCGTACCTTCTACAAGGCCGTCCATAGCGGCAATGTTGTATTCGCTCCGAGCAAGACCCTCTGCTCTTATCCTAATACCAGTACCGTCACTGGTGGCAAGAGACGTCGTATTTGTATCTCTTATCAACTGTAAGGCTCGCTGCGTTGTTCCGGTTGTGTCCCTGTCTCTTCGCAACTCGTTAAGGTCATTCGCCGCACTGGTTATTAAGCCACAAGTGATAGTGCCCATGCCTGTAATGTTCTTGCTTGCATCTACTATTATCGCTTTGCTCGCTGTGACTGTACCGGGGGTAACTCCGTCGATTGTTTCAAGTTCGGCCTCATTTATAGACGCAGAGCCAATAATAAAGGCAGTAGCATCAACAGGAACTGTGAATGTCGCTTCATTGCCATTGATTTCTAATCTTTCAAAACCCCCTGTTGCAAAATTAAGTTTATTCGAGTCACTATTCCACATTCCCGTATTTATATCGCCCGTAAAAGCAAAAGATGGGGCATTTTGTGAACCGGCTCCTGCCCTAAATGTTGTATCAGCCGCGACGGTCGCAAAACTAACATCTGCCGTGGTGGTAACATCTTGATCGATAAATGTATGACTGGAACCATCTGCGGTTATATGTGCGGTATTAGTCGCTATATCCGCAAGATCAACATTATTGTCTGGTACTGTGATAACGCTGGTATTGCCCGCCCCTACTGAACTGACTTGGAATGCAATTCTCTTTGTATCATCGCCGTTATCGAATATCTCAAAAGCTGAATCTACAAAAGTACTGATAATACTTGTCGTACCACCACCCGGTATCAAGATTGGGAAGTGACCCAATAAAGACCTCTCTTGTATTAGTGTCCATGTACCACCACCACCGCTGGAAAACTGAAACGTCAATTCTCCTATCAAAAACCCTGTACCCCTGAAATCATCGGGGATAGTATGAACCGAGAACTTTTCAGCATCTACTATTGCATCACCTTGTTTCCCGTATTGACCTATCGGGATGTTGCACATTAAATGCGAAGTCTCACCTGTCCGGTTTTGTACTCCCCAGATGACAAGATTAAAAAATTTATTGTTACCAATCGCCGAACCCCCACCACCGGCACCGCTACCGTCAGCAACATGTGTTATATCGTCAAACAGATTTACCGATTTTTCATAGGCTGTACCTGCGTTAGATGTTTGGTTTACAATGTGTATATCATCGGCACCGGCCATGTCAATAGCCGGGAATGCCTGTCTGTTTAACTGATATACAAATCCCCCTGTTGTATCCAAAGTGATTGTACTCGTACCGTCACCTGTGACTGTTAAAAGAACACCCGAATCCCATTGGGCATGGTTTACCCTCATCCTTTCATTGGATAAAATAGCACCGCCCTTTGGATTACTGATACCAAAGGCTTTATCATTCCAGTTCCGGTTCATTAACGCACCGTTTGTTCCAGTGGTTGCTGCGCTTTGCAAAACAATCGAAGCCACTCTAATATGTTCTACGGAATCCGCAGGCCATGAACTGTTGACTACAAGCGTAGTTTTGGCACTAAATAATATGTAAACAAATGCCGCCGCAGGAGAAGTGTCCGTACCCACAGAGCCGGTAAGGTCAACCGTTTTTGCGGGGGTGCAGTCAAGCACATCGAAATCGTCTGACCAGAATTGCGTTAGATCGCCGCCTGTCTCTTTTTCAAGCGATCCAGTTACCGTACCCCCCGCTTCGGAGATAGTGAAATCGATTTGCTCAAGAAAAGAATCCTGCCTGGCATGAGATACCACCTTTTCGTTATCGGAGAAACTTAATGTATCATCAGTCAATTTCAAATGGTCGGTATCTACCGCAAGGTTTGTATCGTCGAATATATCGATCCCTGAAAGAGTAGAGCCTGTATGGTCATGGCTATCGTTGGTTACAGTCAAGATGGTCGATGCGTCTGTATCGAGCGTTCCTGTTACGTCTGTCGAGAAAGTATGCCCTGAAAGTATCACTGTTCCTGTTATATCTGGCAAGGTAATTGTTTTGTCAGGCGTCGTAGCATCTGCGCCCGTGAGTTCTATCTCAAAGTCATCCGCCGTTGCACCCTCAAACCATAGACTGTTACCGCTACTGGTTTGCGTAAAAGCCGCCCCATTGGTAACGTCGCCAACTTCGGATATATCACCTGCACCGCCTGCGCCACCGGGATCAACCCACGACCATACGTTGTTGCCGTCTGTGGTTAATTGCTGGCCTGCTGAACCATCTGCCACCGGCAATGTGATCGCCATTGTTTCAGACATTGACGCAGATGCGGCGATAGAGAATGTAAAGGAATTATTTGTCCACAGAACAAAATCGCCGTCTTCGACAAGTTTTATATCATCATGGACAATATCGCCCAAAACTGCCGTAGTCAGTAATAACAAAAATGTAATAATTTTAAGGTTCAAATTCACGTTTTGTCCCCGTCGTTTTGTTTTCTACAAGTAAATTTCCAGCAACCGCTGCGTTACCGTCTGTCACGTCATCCGCTGTTGCTTGTCTTATATTCCAGTCAGCCGTACCCATGCCAAAATTATCAATCGTATCTTTTAGCAATCGAAAGTATTTATCCATCGCGGTAGTATAATTTATAAGCCATTGCTGAACATCTGCTACGGTCTTTAAGTTTCTTAAGGCCGCTGTGTCGATCTGTGGTTTTGATGGCAATTTATTACTCATCGATCATTCTCAATATTGAACTCTCGAAAATACAATGCTAAAAATGCCATATCAGCAGTTGTCTGGAATCTCCACAAAAACTGTGTATCAGCTGCATCGAAAGGCAAATGCGGCGTAACTGTTTCGGTAGCGATGGAATTAGTCAGACCGAAAACACCTAAAGTCTCGTATGCAGCCTTACTCTGGCCTTTTACGCTGAATGTCACTTCGCCGCTGGATTTTCTCGTAAATACTCCATGTGCGCCGTTATTAACCCGCTTGCGTCTTATTAAGTCTTTGGGTTTAGTAAGTGTTGACGAGAATATCAAAGTTGAAGTGTAAAGTTCCCCTGCGTCCGTGATCGCTCCATTGTACTCGTAAATCTTGCCGTTGTAATCAGAACACATTGTAAGCGCAAAACCCTGTATACTCCTGTTGAGGTCGTAAACGCCCCACGAACCGCCCCATTCTGCGTAAGTGTCGAAAGACGTACTGAATGGCGGGTTGTCATAAGAGAAAGTTTCCTGTCTGGTAAATTCCCCGAATGATCTTACCGGGATATTGTGAATGAACATCGAACCGGATTCGATAAAGAACTCTACAATTTTATTGTTGGTAGCCGAAGCATCTGCTGGTATCGCAAACATCATAGATTTTTGAGCCTCGTTATAAACGGCTTGGGCGAACTCCGCAACCGTAGTATTGAGATTCCTTAAAAGTTTGATAACGCCCTCGGATATATCGAATGGGGTTCTGAATTCCTTAATAGTCTGGTCAGAGGCAAGCCAATACAATCGCCCGGACGGATCGTTTTTGATAGTATCTGCACTTAATGCCCCTACTTTCAATTCAGCTTCATCCCAATTAAAGACAAGTGAACTGGTTACAAGTGTTCCCTCATAATGCAGATCACTTGTAAAGACGATCAGCATATTGCTCCACTTGCCGAATCCCATCAAGAAGCCTGATTTGTTTGTGAAGTCATTTGCCCCTGCGTCACCCGCACCTGTCGTATCAAAGTCTGAGGTATCGCCCAAACTTGACCAGTGGACCCTTTGCGGGTGTACTGAACTATCGCTGTATGTAACCCTACCGATAAAGAGATAGCTTTCAAAGCTGGCAAGGTGTTTCGCCTTTGTTATAAAAAGAACGCCGTCAACGTCTATACCGCTTGCACTTCCTAAATCAGCAAATACTCCGCTTGGTGAAGTGCTGATAGTCCATTTCTGCACAAGGTCAACATTATTCGTAGCATATATATTATCAAGATGTTCTTGCAATTCCCATCGAACGCCTGTGCCCGGGGATCCGGATGTAAACTTGACCTGTAACTGTTTAGATGAATTTACCCAGCTAAAGATATGATAAGCGGTTGCGAGTACAAAAAACTCTGCATCGTTGGTCTGGCGAACATATCTTAATTGTGCCTGAACCGGCGTTGCTCCGACAAAGACATTACCATCAGCAGTTGCGTCGGCGATAGTTTCGGTAACAACGATCTCTGTGGTAGCCGCTACATCTGTAACCGTGTCGATGGTATAAAGTGCGTCATTGCCAGTAGAACCATTTATCCGGATTGTGTTATTTACAGCATTTGCGACAATTGCGGTCGCTTGCGCTTCGCCGATAGTGAACTTCTTCGCGCCCTGGTCAACTGCCGTAACAGCGAATATATTTATCGGTGCGGTGATCTGTACGCCGTCGCTGTCAAGGAGGTCACCAAGTCTACCCATATTATGACGGTATTCGCCGTCTATCTCGACAATATCCGTAGAACCATCGGAAACGAAAGCCTCGTCCAAGAAAACAGTTGGCGTGTTCTCGTCTTTGCCAAGTTTAGGTGTTGTTATTGCAAAATCAGTTATTTCAAACTCCTATTCAACTATCGCCGGTTCCGGCAAGTTCAACACGATCTGTTTTCCGCGCTCTTCCTGATAAATTGGCCGCCATAAGTTTATATATGTTACTTTGTTTCTGAATAATGCAGCGTTGTATGTAGTGCCGAATTTTATAACATTCCTAAAGCTGTCGTTAAACTGTATGTCCGATAAATCGGTTGGATGATGCCTGTAATATTCAATTGCAAAAGTAAATGACCCTGACAGTGTTGGATATATAAAGAATAAATTGCCTTTCTTGACGTAACTGTTTGGCCTGTCGCGTATCGTGTCACCCGGCGTTGTCAATAATCGCTTGTATGCCTCAAATCCACCCTCAAGGGCTACAAGTGGCCTCAATTGGTTCCCGCTTGCATCGGTAGGCGTGATGGTTATGAGCATCTTAAAATCAGATGGCACGGCGATAGACGTAGCACCTGAAACCGCCGCAACCGAAGCCGTGTCCGCTGTCAGTAGATTAAACGAAGTAAGATCGTCAAGAGTGGTTAGAATCTCATCGTCTATTTCGTCGGCAGTAAACGCCTCTTGTAAGCGATTATTCACAAACGAAACTATACTTGCTTTTAATATGCTCATAATAAACCTCAAAAACAGGAGCCAGCCGAAACCGGCCCCCGTTAAAAAAATAAACTTCTTTCTTACTCGGACGGTTGCAATCCAACTCGATAAACCATCTTCATACCGTAGATGTCGTAATCGTCACCAGCGGCAACCCCCGTAAGTTCGATAATATAAACCGAACCCGGTTTCAGGTCTGCCTCATTACCAATACCAGCCGAATTAGTCACCAGGCCCTTAAATGCCCTGGCTCCATCATCGGCTGCTACAATAGTGTCGGTAATAATCGCAGTTGTATTAGCTGCACCGTCGTATTCAAACATTCTAAAGTCAATGTCTACCTGCTCTGTTGCCTGTTCGTCAATATCAAAGGTAAGAATGACATCAGCCTGTGTGCCGGTATCGACCCAATCATCAGGCATTGTTATCATAAACCTGATAAAGTCGGTTTCGGTATCACTTCCGACAAAGCCCTCTGTCGTCCCGATTTCAGCGGCACCAGCGGTCAGTCCGACACAGAGCAATCCTTGTCCGGGGTACACGATCATTTCAGAAGCCGAAACAATACCGGCACTGAAATTAAAGAAAATACCCTTGTGTTCGAATGTCCCTACGTTGGTCACAATACCAGCGACATCGCCCGCTGTTAAACTGATAACATCGGCGGCATCAAGGGTAATATCGCCATTAGCCGCACCGTCAGCATTCAACTGTATACCACCATCGGTAGTTTCAAGAACCACAGCATTACCAGCAACTGTCCCTGCGGCATTTAATCGAATCTGGTTAGCCGCCGCTAAACTCGAAAGCATCTCAATACCGCCCAAGTCACTTGTGATCTGGATCGAAGCGGCTGCATCGGTTGCACTTGTGCCTGTGTCGTTAAGAACTTTGATTGTACTAAGGGTATCGCCATCCGCTATGATGAACACAGCATTAGCGACATTTTCCTCAGCTTCGATCTCAATCCTACCAAGAACGGAGTCAATGTTTACGTCACCGCCAGCGGCATTAGCTGCGATAGTGACCGCGGCCGCACTTGTACCCTGAAGGTTATTGATAGTGATCGTTTCATTTGCACCGCCATTGGTCTCTATTCTTACTGCATCAGTCACGTTGCCGGTCGTATATAGACTGATACCGCCATCGTCCGACTGCAACTGCACAGAAGCATCGTGTTCGGTTGTTGCCGAAGCCCCTGTCCCTTGGTTAGAATAGATATTAATTGACTCCAAAACACCGCCATTGGCTTCGATATGTACTGTGTTTTGCACATCTTCCGAGGCTGTAGCGATAATTCTGCCGCCCGTAGCAGTAACATCAATATCAAACGTAGCCGCCGCAGTTATATCGACACCGCCAGTTGAGATTAAACCGATTGCGTCCGCTATTGCTTCCGTTGCCGTCACTACAATCGAACCGCCTGTATTGGTGATCGATATATCTTCCCCGGCTGTTCCGGTAGTCGTAATATCAATATCGGCTAAAGATGTGATGTCAATGCCACCCGCTGCACCTGTGGCCCTGATAATCACTGCATCCGCAACCGCTTCGCCGCCATCAATTATGACTGAACCGGCAGTAGCATCGACCGTGATATCAGCCGAACCATCTGACGTAGTGATAGCAAATGCACCATCGGAGTTCATTGTTGCTGTCGAGGTACTATCTACTGTGATAGCCCCCGAAGTAGAACTTCCGATATTAACCGCACCTGTCGAGGTTCCAGTGTTTATATTGGTAGTGAAGTTGGAGTTTGTGTTAATACTTGCCGCTCCACCATCCCAAATAAACGACGGGACACCTTCATCGATCTTCAATCCCAAGGCGGTACCGACATAGACATTGAAGTCCATGTTTGCGGTTGTTCCAGAAACGCCGATATCAAAGGCAGAGCCGTCAGCCGATGGAGTCCACCGCAAAGCACTTGCAGAGTTTATCCACTGATTCACTACATCGCCACCAGTGCCCCACGTTGCCGACTGTGCATCGGAATAGGTGGTCGAACTGATAGCGGTTAAGTAAGAGGGGAAAGTCATCTGATTGCCCGACGCTGTTCTCGTAAGGTGGCCGGCATTGGTCATAATATTACTGCCGTCCGTGATCGAGAAATCATATCCATCTGGGCCATACCAAAAGAAATTACCGTTCGACAAAGTGCTATTAGTCGAACTGGTTGTCATTGGTATTGTAATGACATTCTGCAAGGCTCGGTCCGAGTATATCACCGCATTAGTGGTGGTATCAGGCGCATAGATTTCGACCGATGTAATGGTAGTCACCTTTCGGCCATCTTCGTCTTTTACCTGGACATTGTGAAACGGCAGTCTCGCTGATGCTACACTCACCATCAAGGCAAGCATTAAAATGATTGTAAACTTCTTCATAATATTCACTTCCTTTCTGGATTAGGCGTCAACGATAACTTCGGTGTCGATGGCGAAAATTGCATTCGTCGATCCCGGGGTCGTTGTTCCATGAGCGTTAAAGATTGCTGGTTTCACTCCGTAGATCATGGCAACCTTGATTTTAGGCTTGTCATTATCTATGAAATCCTCTGTCCATGTAGGCTTTTTGGCCCAACCGAACGCAAGTGCTTGGGCACCCATCAAAAGTGCCCTGTGTACTGTCCTGCCACTTGCAACAGCGTCGTCAGTTGCTGTTCGGGCCGCATTAAGCAAGAAACCCTCGGCAAGCGTTGTACCGCCCGCTCCGGTTCTTGATGGTACTCGGTCGTATTCGAATACCAACAGTCCATCCCAGTAGAACGATGCACCCCTGAAAATGGGGTTCAAATGCCCGCGATTATTCGCATCGGCCTGCATTGCCTTAAAACCAATAGTGCCTGTTTCGGCCCTAATAGCTTTAATGTGCAACGGAGAACATAACACGACGAAAATCTTGAGCAATACTGGCCCCATCAATTGACCTGATCGAACATCATCTGGATTGATCTTCGAGAGGTCCCTTATGTCAACAGGACGAAAACGCGGTGTGGCTGCAATAGCCCGGCGTTTTATAGCTTCCAACAGCGTAGTACCCATAAGGTTATTCGCTGTGGTGTCCGCTGACAGGAGTGCGTCTGTGCCGAAACTGGCCCCACCGTTGCTGATCGTACCCGCTGCATTCTGTCCGCCATAAAAGATACGGTCGGATGTCGGATAAGACTCGTTGATGGTTTCGATTGCTGCGCTGGAGGAATTTTCATTATAACCGCCATAGGCAGCAGTAATGATGTCATCTTCCATAGATTCAGCAATCCACTCTCCAAGTCGTTCTTTGGAGTCGGTTCTGAAATCAGATCGCGTCAACTGCTCGCTAACGTCACCGGCCGAAACGGTCGATTGCGCTCTACCGGCTATCAAGACGGACATATTGCGTTTCTTGATCTGTGCTTCGTTGCCAGTGGTATTGCCGTCGCTGCCGACGCCAGGATCGTCAATAGGCTCGCCTGACTCAAAAACTATCGTTCCGCCTGGCTTGGTCATCAATTCAGAATCGACATGGATCAAGCTATTTGCGTCTTTGCCCATCATGCCGGTAAAGAACTTATTTTCCAGTCCGTAAACAAATACAGCCGCAGACCATATCGTCTGTGCGCGAGGGTCCGCGAAAGCGTAATTCGTGTCAACAAACCTGAATGATCCATGACCCATAACGCGCGGGTTCATAAATCCATGCTGTTCCTGTCTCGCCGCCATGCGGTCAATCGCACCCTGGCGAGAAAAATCAAATATCTTCATTTTAATGCTCCTTAATTCAGGAGCGAATCGTTACAAAGTTGATATGAAGTCAGCGTGTGGATCAGAACTCTTCGCCGTTGCTTCGGCCAATATCTCATCCTGCGACTTCCCTTTTGCAGCTTCTTCGACTTTCTTTGCCGCGTCCGCCTCATCTTTCGCTTTTTGCTCCGATTCGCTCAGTTTCGGAGCAGCTTCTTCAACAGGTTTGTTTCTCTCAATGGCCACTTTGCACTTTGCATAGGCAACTTCGCCAAACTTAGCACCAGCGTTTTTGATGTCCAACTGTTCGCCTGCCGACAATAATCTATCGCCAGCATCGATAACAGTTTGCCAATCATCGTGTGCGATTTTCGCTTCGTTCATCGACGTAAATGTATCGACTGCTAAAGCCTTATCCGCAACCGCTTGTGCGTTGACATTTTCTTGTTGCCTATCCCATGCTGCCTGTTTCTGGTACAAGTCGCCGTCCATTCGAACCTCGCCAACCGAACAATCATCTTCTTCGGCTCTCAGTTCAAGTGGCGATTTAGCTGCCGGGGCATGTGTCGTGTTCACTTGCTCAAGTGCCGATACTCTGCCTCGCAACTCAGCCGCTTCAATTTCCGCCGTCTGTGCGCGATGCCGCAAGGCAACATGCTTATCCAGCGGTACCGTTTGAACCTCCTGCTCGGGAGATTCTACCTGTTGTTCTTCACTGCTCTCATTTACATTTTCAGCTGTCACGATAAACTCCATATTCCCGGCTGGATAGCCGTTGCCACTCGTGAACTCCACGATAGAGGGTAGTTTTTCCCGAAACTACCAAAACGTCCCTACAACGAGTAGGCTTGTAATACTCTTACAAGTAGATTAATTCCCGGTTTGCCGCTGTCCGGTGCAGTTAAGATTTGGCCGCTGCTAAATCAGCTATTTTCTGATCTATCTTGGCCTTTGCCGCTTCGAAAAGTTCGGGATCGGCTTTGATATTCTCAACGTCACGCTCTACCGTAGCCAACCGCTCTAAAGTAAACGCCGCGTCGTCGATCATAAAACGCTTCTCATCCTTATCTTTCACCTGCGACAATTTCTTCGGCTTAACATCTGCTGTTGAAGCCGCTATTGCTTTGCCTCGTCTATGACTCATTTTTCTTTCCGATCAATTTTCGTAATCTGGCTTTGTCGGCGGGATCAGCATCTTTCTTTGCCAACCCCTTACGCTTACCAGATGGCTCAATGACTTTAGCCCACAGTTTTTCGTATTCAGTTGTTTCGCCGACAGTTAAACTCATTTCACGTCGTATCGTTTCTTCAACTTGGAATACCGAAGTATGTCCGCGGCGGGCGGCATAGCGTTTTTGCGGGCCGAAATGTGTCCCCTGAAATCCTTGGGAGTCATTTTCGCCGCCACTTGGTCGCAGAAATCCCTCTCATGCTGTTTCAAAGGCACGTTGGCGAGTTTATCTTCTTCGGCCTCTGCCTCGATAGCCACTTCGGCGTTCTTGTCGTCAACACGCGATCTACGAGACAGGTCCAGTCGTTTGGTGCGTTCCTCTGCTGATTCAGTAGGATCAACAGCGGGCGCAGGAGCCGGGCCGATGATCGTCATGCTGGTAGATTCACACGCATCGCCCTTGCATTTACATTTTCCAGCTTCGATGTTCTCGATCTTAAAGCCGGTTACGAACTCATGTTCGCAATTATTACACTTCACGCTTGTTCTTGGCATTTCGATACTCCTTAATTATCTAATGTGATTATTTTCTTTTTAGGCCCGGCATAAATTCGCTCGGGCAACTTTACATCCGGACCCCTCAAAGTAACTGTATCGCTTTCAGGGTCGTAAGATAACTGTGTTTCGTTGTCGGTTTTGGATTCTGCGTGTAACTGTCTGAACTTACGCAGAGAATCCATACTAACCGTCAATTGGGCTGGCATTGGCCGATTGTGTATCTTCTGCTCAAGCATTGCTTTTCCGGTCAATAGCAGTATTAAGAAAGCCTGAACGTCCTCCGGGTACATTTCCGGCTGTTCCTTGGCTTTCTTTTCCGCGTTCTTGCGGGTGTTTGATGGTTTTCTATCTGGCATTTTGCATGTACTCCCAAATCTGTTGTGTTATTCTATCTCTATTTTTTGATGTTATGTAATTTCTTGCATGAAAACCGCCTGCTGGCCTCCGGTCTTCGCACCAGTTATGCAGTTTGTGACTGATGTTCCATAAAAACCGCATCCAAATACAATAAAGTCGTCGTTGCGTTTTATTCATCGCACCTTTCTTTCTTTTTACAATGGCTACCGTCAGCCTTGTCAACGTCCTGGAAGAACTTACATTCTGCGCAAACGCCATAAGCCCTGTTGGTATTGCGTGTGGCAAGTTCCGATCTCTTATTTGATCCCCTGAACTTCATCACATAATCAGGATTCCAGCCAAGCCCGCCCGATCCCGGAGCGTTCCAGTCCTTCTCTCGTTTGCCTGCTAAACTGAAATTTCTGGTTTTAATTAGCATTTATGCTCGCCTATCAAAACAGCCCACTTTTAATTTATGGCATATTTGGCAATTCAAATGATGTTCTAAAGACATATCTGTCATATCGCCACAAGTAACAGGGCCACAGTGCCCGCCGCGAACTTGATAATCAGGTGAGTGCATAACAGAAACCTGGGCCTCATAGTTAGCGATAGAAAACATGCCTTTTCTGTCATTTACGGCCTCAACGCTTTCGATCGATAATGCAAATATATCAGGAAATCTATTCCATAGTTCTTCGTTTCGAGTAAAGCCCATCTGGATTACATTATCTGAATGGCGTAGTGCTTTAATTATCCCCGATATTTTGTCAAGATGTTTGGCCTCACAATCTCCAGATCCAAACCAAGTTACTATCTTTGTCTGTAACCCTGCTAAATCTTCCCTGATCTTACGGCACACCTTTTGAATGTCCTCTTTTATGATGAAGTTGTATGTGTCACGACGTATATCATCTGTTAATGTTGATTCCCAGTCAAATAAAGACGTTTTCTTGACATAACAGTGCTTTCTACATTGGGCAGTAGAGAACTCACACGTTCCCCTTGGGGGTTTCCCGATAGGAAAGAATATTGTGCCTGTACCTGTAAATGGCTTTAATAGTTTTTCCATTACACACTCACACTCAAATTATCAACATTCTGCTGTAAACCTTGCAGCTTCTTAGCCCTGCCCGCTATCAACTGATCCTTATTATCGACGTCGAAAGCATTGATTATATCTTCACCGTCAAGCCCGACATCGCCCATGTTCTGCAATACGCCGGCCAATTCAATGATCTCCGAAGCCTTAACCGCCCTGATCGATGTCGCCATTGGTGAAGTCACCACGTTTGTAGAGTATTTGCCGGCTTTCATGTTGTGAATAGAATCCATCAGCATACCTTCCGCAAGTGGTTGAGCATGTTGATTGACCTGGGCCATGAACTGTTGAAACAAAGCCTGATCTTCGAGAATAGCCGCTTCAACTACTGCTGCCTGTTCCTCTTGTGTAGGTTCCTCTATTTCCAAACCATTTTTGCGGGCAAATTCCATATCATTAGCCATCGTTTCGAGTTCTTTTGATGCTATTTCCTGCGGATTTGGTGGTTGCGGTATTGTTTCGCCCGCCTGTTGCAATTCCTGAATGACTATGTTTCTGGCCTTATCCATGAATTCAGCGTCAATCAAATCATCCGCATCAACTATCTCCCTGATCTCATCCTCGCTAAATATATCGTTCTTGCGAATAATGTCTATAATCAAGTCACCGAACATAGTATCGGAGTAGTCCTTATTTAAGAAAATAGTAGCTTGCCCTTGTGCCGCGGCCTGCTGCTTGAGTGCAATTGCCGAAGCAACCCTGTCTTTTGATGTCGTCGGGTCTTCGGTTCGCACTCCTGATATACTTTTGAGGTTCTCTTTGCCCTGTTCGGTGACAATATTTAATGCGACGGGGAAATCATTTTGCTCAAGTTTCTCGATGCTGCCGCCCGCCTTGCTCTCGTCAAGTACAACTCCATCCTTGCCGCCGTGCTTCTTGAGCCAGTCAGCATAATTGCCAAACGGATCGCTCCTGATCTTATACCCTGCATTTGCCAGTAGTTTAATCAAATTGAGTTTCATCGAATGCGCCCAATTGAGCTCTTTCTGTGTTCCGATCATATCCTCGGACATACCAGACTTGTAACCATTAACGAAGTAAGGCCAAAACGGTATGATCGGGTACATCATAACGCCGTTAAGTTCGTCAACTCGGTCCTCAAGGAATATATTGTCAACTCGGATAGTGTGATGCATGACATTACATAGCACTTCTTCTATCAAGAATCGATCAGGGTCGGCTTTCGTAGCTTCGCGGGCGGCCTTAATCTCAACATCTTTCAATAGTAACAGCGAATCGATCTCGCTTGTGGTCTTATCGTACCAGTGTACGCATGTTTTCGGTTCTCTCCACCATGTATGATTAACGCGGAATTGCGTCTTTTGAAGTGACAATACATCTTCCCTGCTCTGTCCGCTAAAGTTGGCACTCTTACTTGTACCCTTGCGCCCAGGGACTATCCAGTTGATAAATGATTGTGCTGCACCAAAGAAGATATTTGCATCGATACCTGAATTGCCGATAGATTCGAGGTCTGTTTTCTTTTTGGGGTATTTCTTTATGATCCATTTTTTGCTAATCCACGGCTCCCATATCACATATTCACAACCGGCCTCCTGGTCGTTGATGTCATAAACTATGCAATTCGGGTCGAACATTACATTGTGTTCATTGAGTTTCCGGATTGACAGATCGGCATGAAGCGGGTCATTGGTCTTATCAAGAAATACACCTATTGCGCCTTGCCCGGTTCCAAGTGCCTGTTTGAACATCTGTGACGATTCAAACCTCACTCGGTTAGTGTCCGTGACCTGTTTAGCCAACGATGTAAGAATCCACGCGACCGCTGCTGTGCCTGTCCGGGTGTTCTTAACCTTTATGTCCTTTGGGTTTTGAACCTCACCACCGGCTACCTGATTGATCTGGGGCTTAATCAACGGGATAGTCAAACAGAACTTCTTGCGGCTCTCATTAGCTGACTGCACAAGTGGATCCCATTGGATGTTGAGTAGTCCGAAATCCTCGCCTGTCCTCATGCGGTCAAATAACTCGGTCGATCCAGCTACACCATCCTTGCGGAAAGCTACCATGTCCCGAATTATTTCATCTTCTTTAGTTGTATTTGCCATAATTACTCCGTCTGGTTGGGGTCTACAATTCTTACTGGCGGCAGGTTCTTATTGAGGAAATCCGCCATACACTCGAAACACCAAACGCCTATTTCTTTACCATTTAGGGTGTATTCCATTGTTGTTCCTGTTTTTGCGTTCCTGTCCAGTACCCCGTGTATTGAACATTCATATACGACAGGAGGGGTGAAGTCGTGTATATAGACTGCGTTTGTCTGTGTAACATCAATTTGATCTGCCAAGCATCTTTCAGTAACCCAATGAGATACCAAAAATACCGTTAGAGCGGCGATCATTGTCCATGCGATTTTGTTAACTGTTTTCATGCTTTTTCCTTTTCTTACATCAACATCGGATCATCTACATCTGCCGGACCGCTCCAGCTAAACTCACTGTCAACTTCTGGCTGCACATGCTGTAAGCCCCATACTCCATAACAATACGATAAACCCTTATCGGGACTGCACCCGATTATCTTCTTAACATCATCGTTCGGGATCATTATCGTTCTGCCGCTGCCTGGCATGAGTTTATATCTTGACAGTGCTACAAGTTGTCTGCGTGTCTCGGGGTCCTGCACCGGCTCAACTTCAAGCCGCCTAATCTTGCCTGAAACATACAGTACGCATTGAGCCTTGCGGTTCGCTACATCATCGGGCACTCCGTCACGTTCTGAACTGTTGAAGTACTGGACGTGATATTTAGCTGCATCACAAGCCAGCCCGTCAGCTACACCCTTGCCAATACCTATACAGTCAACTATGAAATTATGCGTACCGAGAGCCTTTGCAACCTTTTTAGCTGCATCAACAACCTCGCTTGTCAAGGTGAAGTGGACTATCTTCTCGTACTCCGGAACATCTCGGGCCCCTTGGAACCCTTTGACAACACACATATCTCCGCCGAAAGCAGGATCAATGGCTACTATCTTGCGTGTCTCAGGACTGGCTGCATTATAAGATGACCAGTTCTTCTCGTTGAGTTTTTGCAACATAGCCGACGTTATCAGTGTTCTTTCCTCGTCGGTGGCGCGTTTGCACTGCATTTCCTGATCGTAGTCGATCTGTGTCAATATGCCACTCGCCACTTCCTGGAGCATCTTGTCGAGTTCTTCGCGGGGTATAATCCCTGATTCATCGGCGATCAATCGGCTTGCGAACCATCCCGGCAAGTGTCTTTTGGATTCACCAGTTATCGGCAGTTTCATTATTTCATCGATCACACAAGCAAGATTAAACATCATTGTAGCGTGATTCTCGCCTTTGGGGGTATAAGTGAACATGGCCCATCGGGGTCGGTGTCCGGGCTTTGGCTTTCCAGCTATGATCGGGCGTAGAATCTGTGTCCATGTGATATATTTATGCAAGGCCCACTCATCAAGTGTCACTCCGTCAGCGTCAATGCCTCGAATTGAGTCCGGTTTGTCACTTCCCCCACATTTGAGCATTGAACCATTAGCGTAGGTAATGAGCATCTTGTCGTCATTCTTCTTCCAGCCCATTTCCTTTTGGTCAGGTAATGCGTCCCAGATCATGCTTGGATCGTCCCAGATTATGTCTCTGGCCCAAACTTTAGTAGGTGCTACAAAGATGTATTTACTCTTGGGGTACTTGCAAGCCTCACGATTCATCAGGTTTATCGCAAGCGTGGTCTTGTGTGCCCGGCGGTGCCATTCAAGGATAAAGAACTGTGCAATAACCTCCTCGGGTGTAGCGGGTCTATCAAATGCCCGTAGCACCTGTTTTTCATGCCTACCTAAACGATCGTTAAATAGCCTATTTGGGATCATCTGGCAACTTAGCATAATCGACAATATTAACTGTAATATCACCTGTGACATTCGTGTCAATCTTCTTAACAATTCTCGTTTTTAATGCGTTATATTCCTTGATCGCCCCCAACTTGCTCTTGAAATCTGCGTTCTGCGTCATAAGCATTGACAACTGTTTGTCGGCGAATTCATCACTAAAGCCTGTTTTTACAAGTATCTCGTTGATATAGTCGAGTATATGAACCTTTTTCAACAACCTTGCTGCGAGTGTGGCCGCTGATTGATACTTCGACGGCGGTATGTTAAAAGCCTCAATGTATGACTGGACGCCATTGCCGAAAAACTCTTTATGTGTCGCGAATAGCTGGCAGAACATAGTTTGCTGGAGAGTCAACTCGTCTTTATCTTTTCGGGGCTTCCGCTTCTTGCTGACTTTCTTCTTAGAAGCCTTGGGCGTTACTTTCTTAGTTATATTCTTCTTTGTGATGATTATGCTCCTTGTGCCGGAAAATTCTGTCTTGCAAACTCGCCGAAATATCTTGTGGCTGCTTGGTCGTATGTTTTGGCTGCTTCAATCACATCTGTAAAAAGCCCCAAATGGACGCTTTTCCCATTTGCATAAATTCTTGATCTCCATTTCTTATTTGACGTATTCCAAGAGACACCTTTGTGCCCGCTTTGTATGGCCTTTTGTTTCCTTTTATTTTGTACGTTTTGGCGATATGTACAAATTCTTAGATTGCTTTTCTGATTATCTAATCCGTTATCATTTCTATGGTCAATGAGCTTTTTGTCGCCTTTATGTAAACCCATAATCACCCTGTGCATTCTAACGCTGTGACTTGTTACTGCGTAGACTATCCCGCACTGCGATTTATAAGGATACCAATTATGTGTGGCGAGCGATTCATAATCCTCGTCATCCACAACCACTTGATAACCTTGTGTTAGTTCGATCTTCTTCGCCATAATATCCTTTTCGGGCACAAAAAAAGCCGATCTATTGAGAATATTGGTCCCAATATGACCGGCTTCGCTTGTTGGTATTAACCTGATATATCTACCAGGTTAGCCCGATATTTAGTTTTTAATCTCGATTTCGCCCATGTACCATAGTGAATCGAGTTTGTTCGTCAAGGTTTTTTTGTTTAATTTCTTCGTCAGTTAAACAGATATGCCAACCAGCTAAAAAG
>SDBS01001665.1_pt1 | contig 22509 bp, 20 predicted proteins | sample 2277091 | NCBI WGS metagenome assembly SDBS01 (sample SAMN10404972, study PRJNA504765) | marine sediment metagenome | isolation source: marine sediment core GS10_PC15, 163 cmbsf | place: Arctic Ocean: Southern Knipovich Ridge | collected 2010
GATAAACACAACGCCAGTCACCAGTCACCATTGCCTGATCACCAATCACTAATTCCCATTGACCACTTACTGGTCCACACCGGCCAGCATTACGACTACGAAATGTCTCAGGTTTTTTTCCAGGAGCTGCAAATTCCGCAACCCAATATCTACCTCGCCGTCGGCTCAGGAACTCATGCCGAACAGACAGGCAAGATAATGATTGAGTTTGAGAAGGTGCTCTTGGAGCAAAAGCCTGACCTGGCAGTTGTGGTAGGCGATGTCAATTCCACCCTGGCTGCTGCCCTTGCCGCCGTGAAGCTACACATCCCTATAGCCCATGTTGAGGCTGGCCTTCGCTCCTACGATAGAACCATGCCCGAGGAAATAAATAGGCTGTTGACTGATGCTGTCTCTGATTACCTTTTTACTCCTTCGCCAGATGCTGATGAAAATCTGAGGAAGGAAGGTATACCCGACCAAAAGATTTTCCTGGTGGGAGATGTTATGGTGGATAGCTTGCTTTACAATAAGGCCAGAGCGGCGAAATCAGATATCTTGGAAAGGTTGGGACTGGTCACGAGTCACCAATCACCAATCACTCCCTATGCCTTGCTAACACTGCACCGCCCCGACAACGTAGATGACAAAGAAACCCTGGGTAGCCTCATGCAGGCTGTGACCGAAATCTCAAAAAGGATTCCTGTGGTCTTTCCCGCGCATCCGCGAACCCAGAAAAGCCTTAAGGAATTCGGCTTACTCAACCATTTACCAATCACCAATTCTCAATCCCAGGTCGCCAGCAACCAATCACCGATCACCAATTGCCAGTTACTGTTGCTCCAGCCCCTCGGCTACCTTGATTTCCTCAACCTTGAGATGAACGCCAAATTTGTGATGACTGATTCGGGTGGTATCCAGGAGGAGACGACAGTGCTGAATATACCTTGCCTCACTTTAAGAAACACAACTGAAAGGCCGGTAACTATAGCCCAGGGGACTAATGTTTTAGTATGGAATAAGACTGAAAGGATTGTGGAGGAAGCCGTCAAGATTCTGGATGGCAAAGGCAAGAAAGGCAGTTGCCCTGAGCTCTGGGATGGCAAAGCAGCAGAGAGAATTGTGGCAGTGATAAATGGGAGTTTTTCTTGAACAACCTTGAATTGACAACCCAATATTATGACCACCATTGGAAGGCTGGTGAGAGCCTTTCTCCGCGGGAAGAAGGCCGTATTAGGAAAACCATCTCCCTGATCCCTGAACATGCCGCTTCTGTACTTGATGCGGGCTGTGGCGACGGCAGAATAGCAAATCGACTAATTTCACGATATAGCAAAGTTGTTGCATTAGAGAGCAGCCATGAGGCATTGCAGGGTGTCAAAGCTCACAAAATACTTGGCAGTATAGACCTCTTACCCTTTCCAGATAGAAGTTTCGAGTTAGTGCTCTGCTGCGAAGTGTTGGAGCATCTGCCATTCAAGGTTTACTGTAAAGCACTTACGGAGATAGAAAGGGTTGCTGGTAGATATATCTTGGTGACCGTGCCCAACAATGAGAATATTAGGCAAGGTTTGGTAACATGCCCTCAGTGTGGCTGTGTTTTCCATCCGTGGAGGCATCTTCGCTCCTTTAAGCCGGAGCACATGGCGAATTTATTCAACAGGTTTAGCCCTCAGGTCGCCAGAATTTGCCAGCCGCTAGACAAGTCTTACCCACCTCTCATGATAAAAGTGGGTAAGCTCCTGAAGCTAGTTCCTGCCTTCCCCTCTACTGCCTTGTGCCCTCGATGTGGGTATACCTCGACCTCGCGAACTTTATCCTCGAATTCAGCTAAGGAAGGTTTTCTTCATTCCCTAATTCCTCTGGCCAGGCGATTGGCGCCTGTGAAGAAGCATAGGGGGTGGCTTATGATTCTCTACCACCGAAATCAAATAGGAAGCTCTTGCAGGGAGCCGAAATTGAGAGGCTAAAAGTGTCGACAGGCGAAGAGATATTGAGACCTGTTAAAGCCCTCGATATATGGTTACAACAAAATGGCTGGGCCGGATATGATCCTTATGACATCAAAGGGCACCCTTGGATTCTCAAGCTAATTGACAATAAGGGCCAGAATCAAGTTCTGCGATTAGTGGGAGGTGGTTTATTGGTAGGCAGTCAGATTTTCCCTAAACTCTCCAGAAAGCTGCTCAGAGTTGAAAGAGAGATAAATGCCAAGGCAATGGGGCTCTTTGCCTCCGCTTACCTGATTCTATATCAGGAACTCGAGGAGGACTGCTATTTTCACAAAGCGTGTGAGTGCGTCGAATGGCTGGAGGAAAATGAAGGCCAGTATTATGCTGGAGCTTGCTGGGGCTACCCTTTCGATTGGCAATCGCTGATTTTAATTCCCAAAGGAACCCCAACAGCAGTAGTATCCTCAATTTGTGGTGAGGCCTTCTGGGATTTCTATGAGCTTACTGGCAATAGAAAATACCTTGATGTTTGCAAGAGCATTTGTGAATTCTTCGTTACCAATTTAAACATAGATAATGTTGACAGTAGCAAGATTTGCTTCAGCTACACACCAATAGACACGTTTCATGTACACAATGCTAACCTCTTTGCTGCCGCGTTCCTGATTAAAGTAGGTAAGGAACTTAGCCGAGAAGACTTATATGAATATGGTATTAAAGCCCTGAATTATACTCTTGATGCCCAGAATGGGGATGGCTCATTCTATTACTGGGCACTCAGCGACAAGGAGCATTATGATATTCCTGATACCACGCTAAGAAATGTTGACCATTATCATACCGGCTTTATATTAAGGAGTCTCTACTCTATCTACAAAAATACTAACGCAGGGAAGGCTTATGATGCTTTGTCACTAGGCTACCAATTCTATCGAGATAATCTATTTGAGGATAAGAGAGTGCCCAAGCTGAAACCTAATTCCACATATCCTATAAATATCCATAGCTGTGCTGAGGCTATCCTGTGCATGTCTACCTTGAGTGGCTTATTCCCTGATGCTTTAGAATATGCTCAAAATGCGTTTCTGTGGACAAAGGAGAACATGCAAGACAAAGATGGTCATTTCTACTACTTGAAAACTAATCAGCGAGTGAATAAGATGCCTTACATTCGTTGGGGGCAGGCATGGATGATGAGGGCATTGGCTAACCTAATACGCACTTTAACTAGAGAAGATAGAATAGATGCAAAACATTGCTAAAAACATTGCCCAAGGGGTTTATTATTCCAGTCCTCCCTTTATTCAAAGAGCGGTAAACCATTTTATGCCCGCTGAAAGGCAGTTTAGAGAGTACCTTCGTGAGCTCGAAGAAAGCCAATGGTGGTCTCCCCAGCAACTGGAGGAACTACAGAACGAGAAATTAAGGCAGATTATCCAGCACGCCTATGAAAATGTTCCCTATTATCGAAGGATTTTCGATGAAAGAGGACTAAAACCGAAGGATGTTCAGACAAAAGAAGATTTGAAGCTGTTACCGATTTTAACGAAAGACGATGTTCGTGATCATTTTGATGACTTGGTAGCTAAGAATTATATCAGGTTTAAACCAACCCTTTCTCATACAAGTGGTTCAACCGGGCAGCCATTGACTTATTATATCGATAGAAATTTATCAGCACTAATTAAAGCCACAGTATGGCGACATTGGCATTGGTGTAACATAAAATATGGGGAATTAATTGCGGTTTTTCGGGGAACTCTAATAAATGAATTTGGCAATAAACAGAGATGCTCATGGAAAATGGAAAGTAATCAGATACATTTTTCTACTTTTGAAATGAGCAAAGAGATAGTAATTGATTACGTTAGAAAATTGAATGAATTTAAACCAGCTTTGATACGGGGATATCCTGCCAGTTTAGAAATTCTTGCGCAATTCATAAAAGAGAATAATCTAAAAGGTCATTCCCCAAAAGCCATACATACGAGTTCGGAAATGGTGCTATCTGAGCAAAGGGAAATCATTGAAGAAGCTTTTGGAGCACCACTGTTTGATTGGTATGGGCATGGAGAAAGTACTATCTGTGCCGGTGAGTGTGAATACCATGAGGGTATGCATCTTAATTCTGAGTTTGGATATACAGAATTCATAAAAACTAAAGAAACAGAGGGAATGGAGAATGTGTACAATATTATCAGTACCTCGCTATGGAATTACTCAATACCACTTATCCGATATGACACTGAGGACTTGGCCTTTCTTGGAAATCCAAAGTGCCCGTGTGGTCGAAATTTACCATTGATAAAAAAAATCGTTGGTAGGCAAGCTGATATTATAGAAGGCATTAATGGAGTTAGAGTTTCTCCTTCATCTTTCGTTCATTTTTGGAAATATAAGGTAGCTGATAGGTTATCGAAAATACAGTATGCACAAATAGTTCAAGAAAATAATAACACTATTAAGGTCAAATTAGTTGGCAAAAAAAGTATAGACAATGAGAATATCATAAGAGAGCAGGTGGATCGCCTTTTAGGGAGTATGAAGGTTGAATTCCAATATTTACCCAAAGCCCCCTCTAGTGAAAAATGGAGATTTACGGTATCAAAGTTATTTAAGGATGGCAATAAAAGCAGTACCTATGAGTGACTCAAAAAGTAAAAACAAAGATCGAACTGTAAGACTATCAGCAGTAGGGGATATTCTGCTGAGCGGTGTTGCAGAGTTAATAGGAAATAAAGCTCCTGATGCACCTTTCACTTTCGTGCGTAGTATATTCAAGGAATCAGACTTAGTCTTTGCCAACTTAGAATGCCCTCTTTCAAATCGCGGAAACCCCTTAAAGAATAAATGTTGTCTATGCTCCCCGCCTGAGGTTGTTAAATCACTGAAATCAGCAGGCTTTAGCGTCCTCTCCTTAGCAAATAACCATATCTTTGATTACGGTTATGAAGGCTTTGAGGATACTGTGTCCCTCCTGAAGGAGAATGATATCTCTTACTTTGGTGCAGGTAAGAATTTGGAAGAGGCGCGGAAACCAACGGTTCTGCATATTAACGGGGTATGCATTGGCTTCCTTGGATACTCTTGGGACTACATAGGTTCAATGAATGCTGCTGCGTCCAAATTTGGAACCGCTCCACTAAGCGAAAGATTCATTATTGAAGATGTAAGAAAACTAAAACAGCAAGTTGATATTGTAGTGGTATCTCTACAATGGGGCTATGAGAGAGAAAGATATCCCCTTCCCTCTCATAGAAAGTTAGCTCACAAGATTATGAGTGCTGGCGCTACGGTGGTTGTGGGACATCACCCCCATGTTCTACAGGGGATCGAGACATATAAAGATGGGATTATTCTCTATAGTCTGGGCAACTTCGTTTTCCCCGACATTTTGTATAAACAATATAACTTAATCCAGAAACCGGAGAACAAAGAGTCTGCAATATTCCAATGTCAGCTATCTTCAAGAGGTGTAGATTTAGTAAATACAATCCCTATAAGGTTTAATGAGCACTTCCAGCCTACCATTTTGGATGGTAGCGATAAAAAGTCCATCTTAAATACGATAGGGAATTTGTCGAGGGGTTTTAATGCTGATTATGCCAGTTTTCATAAAGCTAACAGGATAAGGAAGAAGTTGCCGGTAAGCCCAGGGAGATTCTGGAGCTTGTCCAATTTCCGCTATAAACTTAGCTATGGACTTGCCTGGTTGTATAAGCAATTGAGACAGCGGAGGCAAAGACTGCCCAGTAAGCGAGTCCGGGAGGAAGGGGGATGAAACAGGTTCTGCTAAATCCAAAATCGAAACAAGTTACCATAGAGGAAATCCCTCCACCTCTACTTAAAGATGCAGGCGTGCTGATTCAGGTTCATTATTCCTTGATTAGCACTGGCACCGAGTTAGCCTCCCTTCGGCAGCCAGAAGCCCGTGTGGCCAAAAAGCTAATTGCTGATAAGGGCTTTGCTCGTGAGGTAGTCGATTTCGCGAGAAGGGAAGGCGTAAAGGGGATCGCTCAGCAGCTTCGCCAGAAGGGCAGCTTTAACCCCACCGGCTATAGCGGAGCAGGTATTGTTATTGATGTCGGCAGCAGTGTTACTAACCTGGCTGTTGGTGACAGTGTAGCCTATGCTGGCGCCAGCCATGCCGAAATAGTCTATGCTCCTAAGAATTTCGTGGCTAAGCTACCACCCAATGTACATTTCAGGGAGGGTGTTTTCACCACTTTAGGTAGTATTGCCATGCAGGGTATAAGGAAGACTAAGGTTGAGTTGGGCGAGACTATCCTTGTCATTGGTCTGGGCTTAGTTGGACAATTGGCTAACCAATTACTACAGGTTGCTGGCTGCCATACCATCGGAAGTGACCTTGCTGAGTGGAGGCTGCGTCTAGCTCAGGAATTTGGATTACAAAGGGGGTTTATCGCCAATAAGTGCCACCTCGTAAAGGAAGTCCTGAGTTATACCAATCAGATTGGAGTTGATGCAGTTATTATATGTGCGCAATCAGCAAGTAGCGAGATAATCAATCAAGCTACAAAGTGCTGCCGCCGAAACGGGCGAGTGGTTGTTGTGGGCGATGTTGGTCTTAATCTACAGAGAGCCCCTATCTTCCAGAATGAGCTTAGTCTAACAATCTCAAGGGCATACGGTCCTGGCTGTGGTGACACAAGTTATGTCGATAAGGGTATAGACTACCCGCTGGGATATGTTAAATGGACAGCAAATAGGAATATGGAGGAATTTGCTAAGGAAGTAAGTCAAGGAAAGCTCAATGTTGATAGATTGATTAGCAAGGAATTTGATATTTCAAATGTTCAAGATGCTTATGAAATACTGTTAGATACGCAAGCTCACACAATAGCTGTCCTCTTGAGATATGAGCCCATTGAGGCTCAATCGCCCACTCAACGAAAAATTGAGATAGTCTCAACGAGACAAATTAAAACAGCTAAAGGGAATATAAAAGTAGCACTTATCGGAGCTGGCGGGATAAGTAAGGGCTATCATCTGCCTAACCTGCAGAGAATCAGCGGTGCTGAAATCTATGCCATTGTTAGTGGCACAGGGGTAAATGCCAAAAAGATAGCCAAACAATACCATGCCCAATATTGCACTACTGATTATAAAGAAGTTCTGGTGGATAAAGAGGTGGATTGTGTTCTAATTGCCACTAGGCACAATCTACACAAAGAGATGATTGTTCAATCGGCTAAAGCGGGGAAGCATATCTATGTAGAAAAGCCTATGGCAATGAATTATGAGGATGTGCGGGAAATAGTTAAGGTTGTCAAAGAGAGCGATGTAATAATGACGGTAGGTACATGTCGCAGATGCTCTGAATTGAGTGCTATCGCTAAGGAAGCGATAAAAGACACGAGATCCCCGGTAATGATTAACTATCGCATGAACAGCACACTTCTGCCTATGGGACATTGGGTTAATGACCCCGTTGAGGGTGGTGGGCGGATTATTGGCGAGGCATGTCATTATTTTGATTTTATGTATTGGCTACTGGACTCAGAGCCGGTTACCATATATGCAGAACAGGTAGGCAGCGATAGAAGGAAAATTCTGCCCGAAAATAATGTTATCGTTACCATCAAATTTGCTAACGGTTCTATTGCCTGTCTGGCATATTGCGATTTTGGAAGCGGTGAATTCTCACGGCAGAGAGTCGAAATTATGACTGGTGGGAAAGCGGTTGAAATCGATGGCTTCAGGGAGATAAGGGTAAGTGGTGGGATCCACAAGAAATACCACAGGCCGATGCTGGGTTTATACGAACAATTGGCTAATTTTATTGAGGTACTGCAGGGAAAGAAAAAACTGGATTTAGGGCTGGAGGATGGAGCTAGGTCTACCATCTGTGCCTTGAAGGTGCTGGATTCCTTAAAGCTGGGGAAGCCGGTAAAGGTTAATGTGGCTGAATACCTGTAGGAGGAAAGGGAAAGGAACTCCATGATTAATTATAATGAGGCTAAGCTAAAACAAGCTGAAGTGATAAAAGCGTATGATGCTTTAATAAGAACTGAGAGAGACCCCAGAGCTAGTTGGAGTTATATACTATCTAAAATGCAGGCAGATTATCGCTTGCTAAGCAAAGTTAATATTAGGGATAAAGCTATTCTAAATATCGGCTGTGGTTACCCCATCGACGAAATATATTTTGCTTCCAAGATAGGCAAGTGGGTTTCCGTTGACATTTCCTCTGAGTCTGTAAGGAGATATCTCGTGTTACACGGATGAGTGGATATGCCATAATCACCGTGCCCAATAAATGGAGCTATTTTTACTACCTGCATAGTAAAAGAACACAGAAGAATAAAACTAGTTTATTAGGGTATGAACATTGCTTTAGTCCCAGTGAGTTGAAGAGATTACTCGAGGAGTCAGGATTCAAGATTCTGGATTTTGCATCAACATTAAGTGGAAGGACAGGAGCTAGAGGACCAATTATTGGAACGATAATGGGAGGAATAGAGAAATATATTTTACAGTATTTTGGTAGAAGAATGGGATACTTCTGCTACAAGCCGACTCAGAGCAAAGATGCATTTGTTCATAAAGATTGATACGGAGGATAGCCATAACGGCAATTTCACTCTTGGGATTACAACTTACGAATTAGCTACAGTAAGGGAGGCTTCTGAAGAGATAAGAATTGATTTACGCGTTTATTAAAGATTTGCTGAAGTATCTTCCTGCGCTGATTATCCCACCAATAATTGGCTTCATAACTATACCCATTGTTACCCGGTTATTTCCACCAGATATCTATGGCACCTACACCCTGGTGATTGTCACCACATCCCTTATGCGCAGCTCTTTTATTCTAGGGATAACCCCGTCAGTCATAAGATTCTTCCCAGAATACCAACGAAAACAGCAAACCAATGGATTTAAGATTAACATAATTTTTCAAACTCTTATGCCTACTGTATTTATTTCGTTACTATCTCTGCTAATTTTGTCACTCTTAGGTGGTCACATATCCAAGGACTTCAGTTTCTTGATGAGAATCGGCATACTGGCTTTTGCTTTAGGGGCGTTCAATCCTGTATTGCGGACCCTGCTCAGGTCTCAATTCTTGGTAAATTGGTACTCCTTTTCCGTAGCCTGGACGAGTATTGTGGGCATAGGGACAGGCCTCTTATTAGTTATTGTTTTTCATTTCGGCATAGATGGGCTCCTATGGGGCTCTGTGATAGCAGGAGCATCACTTATTCCTATCATATGGAGGAAAGCTATTGGTAAACTAAAGTTTGATAGGAGTGCGTTATCTCTAAGACCTACTTTGGAAATGGCTAAATACGGCCTCCCACTAGTACCGGTAGGTATTACTGCTTTGATGCTAAGTAGCCTAGACCGCTATGTTATTAAGCTATTCCGGGGCAGCTATGAAGTCGGTGTATATTCCGTCGGCTATGGCTTAACACAGTCATGTATGGTCCTAGCCTCATCCTTGGTCATGCTTCCAGGTGGTCCGATATCAATTAACCTATGGGAATCGGAAGGGGCAGAACAAGCCAGGGAATTTATCAATCGCATGACCCGCTACTACCTGATGCTAGCTATTCCGGCACTGGCTGGCCTGATAGTCCTGTGTAAGCCAATTATTGCCGTATTGACTGGTGGTAGCTACCATGAGGCATACAACATTGTTCCCTTTGTTGCCTCGGGGATGATTCTCTTGGGTCTTCAACATAGATTTCACTCAGGTCTGATCTTCTATAAGAAGACTACCATCATAGCATATTGCTTTGCTATTAGCACCTTACTAAATGTAGGCCTCAACTTTATATTCATACCCATTTACGGCTATATAGCAGCAGCTATAACAACGCTAATTTGTTACGCAGTTAATCTTGTTCTGATCATCATTACCTCCAGGCGGTTCTTCACTTGGCAGTTTCCGTTTAGGTCCTTAGTAAAGGTGACCTTTGCTTCCACAATAATGGCTGTGTCAGTATTTGGCTTAAGCCATTTATTAACTGTGTCACTGGTTAACCTGATATTGTTAGTATGCTCCGGTGTAATAGTATATATTGTAACGCTCTTCTCAATCAGGGAATTACAGCGCAGCGAAATCAAGGCGCTACTAGAGATGAAGGCTAAATTACTTGAAAGACTTAAGTCCCAGGTCTAAGCTGACTCTGAAGGAACACAAAAGCGCGAGGAAATATTTGAGCTTGCCTCTGGTTATATCAAAACTCAGGTTGATCCAGGACCGACTGTTCGGAAGGAAATAATATGGCTAAAGCTAAGGTCTGTATGCTCACGAGTGGTCACTCCGCTTTGGATGGCAGGATTTTCTATAAAGAATCTAGGAGCTTGCAGCAGGCAGGCTATGAGGTAACATTAATAGTGCCTCGGAACAACGAGGGCTTTCTTGTTGATTTGGGAGGTAATAGAGTAGCAAGGGAGGAAGTTACTGTATCTGGCATAAGAATCATCGGCTTCAATCAGGGAAAGCGCCGTATTCCCAAAATTTCCGGGGCACTGCGGTTAGCGAGGTTAGCCAGCGCAGGAAGGTTTGGACTGGGACCGGAACCCTTCGCAGACCTGATCAACAGGGGAGTAAAGTTGGAGGCGGATATTTATCATTGCCACGAGATTTGGTCACTATATGCGGGTATTCAGATAAAAAGAGGGTTAGAAAAGAAAGGTAAAAGACCAAGGCTTATCTACGATGTGCATGAGTACCCGCCGGCGATAGGTTCGAGTTCCAACATAATTGACTACCTATATGCCACAGCCGTAAGGAGAGCTACTATCCGTTTTGCGAAGGAGGCCTTGAAGTATACAGACTATGTTATCACGGCAAATCATATAACCAGAGGCTATTTGCTAACACTTAACAGGTTCATTCAGACTGAAGTAATCTATAATTGCCCTGCTCTTTCGATTTTCCAAGAGCCACAGAAGGTAATGGCGCATAAAGATAGGATAACAATCTGCCATGAGGGCTTTCTCACGTTCAGACGAGGATTGAAACAGATGATTGAGGTTATGAGAATATTAAAGGAGCACTACGGTGATAACATCGAGTTACTTATCATCGGCGATGTTTATGGCCAGGAAAGGAAATATCTTGAGCAAAAGCTACAAGAATATGACCTGCATGGCGCTATACGGTGCACTGGCTGGCTACCTTATGAAAGCATTGGCGAAGCAATATCTCAAGCGGATATTGGGATAATCTTCTTTGAGCCTACTGAGAATAACATGCTTGCCGGTCCACCCCATAAGCTTTTCAACTATATGGGATGTGGGCTTCCCGTTGTTTCGGTCAAGCTGCCGGAGACCAGCCGCGTAATCTTAGAGACACGATGTGGCGTAACAGTAAGGGATAGAAATATCAGCAGCCTTGCAGGAGCACTATCCGCCCTAATCGACGATGAAGGTAAGAGGCGTCAGATGGGGGAAAATGCCAGGAAGGCAAGTCATAGCCAATATAGCTGGGAACAGATGGAGAGGAGGCTGCTAAGGGTCTATGAGGATTTACTCCAGCCTGTATGAATATTAGGGACGATAGAGGACAACATGAGAATATTAATGGTACTTGCCCAGGGTTTTCCTCCTGATATCAGGGTAGAGAAGGAGGGGAGAACGTTGGCACAAGCAGGTCATGAGGTGTATCTTCTCTGTCAGCGCAGGGGAAATGAGCCAGCTAACGCCATTGTCCAGTCAATGAATGTCATACGAGTCAAAGCGCCGCAGAACTTACTGAGGTGGACACCAGATTATGCTTTCCAGCGGATGGGTTTTCAAAGCCCGTTCTGGAAAAGAGTCATATACAATTTAGTTGCTCAATACCGTATTGAAGCCATTCACGTGCATGATTTGCCACTGGTCAGCACCAGCCTGCTGGCTGCGCGTAGATTTAATATTCCTCTTGTTGCTGACCTTCACGACGTACAAAGCATGGCTGCCAAATCATACGATCTTAGCTTTTGGGCACGATTAGCCAACAACCTGGCACCCTGGGAGCGGCATGAAAGAAGATGCATGAAGTATGCCGATAGAATAATAACTGTCTCCAATGACTGTAAGAACTATTATGTTGAGAGGTATCACCCTTCATCAAATAAGCTAACCGTAATAATGAACACTGTTGACCTGGACCGCGTCTCCTCCTTCCGTGTCAACAAGGAAATTATCGACAGGTTCAAGCAATACTTCATAATGTCCTATGTTGGTGCCGTCTCAAGGCGTAGGGGCATACAAACGGCAGTATCAGCTATGCCTAAAATAGTCTCTAAGATTCCTAATGCCCGTCTCTTGCTGGTCGGCGGTGTTATCAAAGAAACTCTCCTGGGGTGGGCAAGGGATGATATTGATAGGGCAACTATTGAAAACCATGTGATATTCACCGGTCGACAGGATTATTCTCTGGTTCCATCGTATATCTCCGCCAGCAATGTGTGCCTTATTCCTGTTATTCCCACTCCATATAGCGATGTTGCTGCCCCCAATAAATTATTTGAATATTGGGCATTGAGAAAACCTGTGGTAGCGTCCTCGCTCAAGTCCTTAAGGCGGTTTATTGCGGAAACGGGTGGTGGCCTTGTTTTTACAGCCGGGGAACCTGCTTCTCTTGCCGATGCCATAATCAAATTACATGATGATAGGGAGCTAGCCAACAAACTCGGGGAGGCAGGCTTCACTGCTGTGAAGGCACGATACAATTGGGAGATAGATGGAAAGAAGCTGGTTGATTTATATCGCGATCTGAAAGGCCAGGTAGATGAAGGAATATTCAGGAGAAGGTAAGATGTATATCACCCGACAAGGGGGGATCAGTTTAATTTGAAAAGGCTTCTCATGGTTTCCCGCGCTTTCCCGCCAGCAAATGGCAGCGGCGACCAGAGGATAGGGAAGCTGGCTAAATACTTGCCCGATTTTGGCTGGGAGCCGATAGTGCTCACTATCAGCAGCAAGCGAAAAGGTGCTCTCCGAACCCTGCCCGTCGAAATAAATGAGTCGAACGTGATAAGAACGCCTTACTTCAGCCTGGGTCCCTATATCTACCAATTGCCACTTCTCAGAATGTTACCTCATCCCCTAGGCTGGTACCCCTATGGGATAAAGGCCGGTTGCCGAATCTTAACTAACTACAAGTTCGACGCCATATTCAGCTCTTATTCTCCCTCATCATCCCATTTTATCGCTTCGCGACTCCAGCGGAGGAGTGGAATCCCCTGGGTGGCTGAGTTCAGAGACCTTTGGGCCCTGAATCCTTATGCCAGAACAACGCAATTCCTGCGTCTTCTAGAGCAAAAGGTGGAAAGAAAGATAGTAAAAAATAGCTCATTGCTGATAACTGTGTCGGAAGGCTTGGCACGGCGGCTTGGCGAAATGACCTCCAAGAGAGTCGCCATAATTCCTAATGGATTCGATGAGGAAGATTACCTGGGGAATGCCGCGTTGACTGCCAAGTTCACCATTACTTATACCGGTCAGGTTAATCCTGGAAGTCGCGACCCATCGCCAGTTTTTGACGCGGTAAGCCAATTGAACGGTGAGGGCAAGATTTCCCCTGCTAATTTTGAAGTCCGCTTCTTTGGAGGCAGCAGCGGTGACTTCCTACCTTCTCTAATCAGGAAATATCATCTTAAAGACCTGGTGAAGTTTTATGGCTTCGTGTCCTTTAAGGAGAGTATTAAGAGACAAAGAGAGTCCACAGCGCTTCTCCTTCTGGAGTGGAACGACCCTAGAGGCAGAGATACTTCTACTGGAAAGATATATGGGTATCTTGGAGCGCGGAGACCCATCTTAGCTACAGGCTATCCTGGTGGCGCAATCGATAACTTACTGCGTGAGTCAGGTACAGGAATTCTGGCAAACGAGGTAGAAATGATAAGGGAAGTTCTCTCCTGCTGGTTGGGACAATGGCGTCGCTCGGGCAAAATCACTTCTTACTGGAAGCCCGATGAAAATGTTATTAAGAGGTATACCAGAAGAGAAGGAGCAAGAAAATTAGCCGAGCTTTTGGAAGAAGCTTCAGCATAGGGAGAACCTTGGTGAAAGAGCCGTTATTCAGCATTATTATAACCACCTATAATCGGGCTTCGCTGCTTCCTAGGGCGATAAACAGTGTCCTAAATCAATCCTGTCAGAATTTCGAGCTGATAGTAATTGATGACGGTTCGACCGATAATACTGAGGAAGTGATTAAACCATTCAAGAACAATAGAAGAATCACCTACTATAAACTTGAAGAAAATAAGGGCATAGCCGTTGCCCGCAACAGAGGACTCGATCTAGCCACAGGAGATTACATAACGTTTGTGGGCTCTGATGATGAATTACTACCTGAAGCCATAGAGACTGCTGCGGACAAGTTCACCGAGCTTTCCCCTAAAGGAGTTAAAGTTATCTGGTTTGATTGTATCGATTTTATGACCAAAAGAGTTACCGGTAAGGGTTTAGATAAAGACGGCTATATGTCTTTTGATGACCATATCTGCGACAGAATACAGGGGGATTTCTGGGTCGTAGTAGATAGAAGCCTGGTAAATGAACTCAGGTTTGATGAGAGAACATGGGGGAGTGGCAGGCTACTCTGGTTAAGGCTCTACGGTAGGACAAAAGTCTTTCATGTAGCCAGGGCTTTATATTTAGGTCACCGGGAGCATGGCAGCAGAGTGAGTAGCGATTTCAGGGTTACCTTGAAGCATAAGCAAAAGTTTCTGTGGTCACAAAAGGTCTTCTTGACAGAATATGGGGAAGAAGTAAGATCTCTCTGCCCCAAAGTCTATGGCGATAACCTGGCTGCTCTGGGCTTCTATCACATATTAAATGGCCAAAAGCTTCAGGGGAGAAAGGCGCTATTAGAAAGCCTGAAGTTCCATTTCTCCCTGTCGGCGGCTATCCTGGCATTATTGTCCTGTGTTCTTGCTGAGAGCCAGATAGCCTTCCTGTATACCAAGTACAAAGATATCAGCTATTATTTACAAACGGGCCGCCGGCTTCTATCAAGCATTCTGGTGAAGAAAAAGGCTTAAGCACAGGAATAGGCCTAATCTGTAGGATGGACATACCAGACATCTAACCCGCTGTTTGAATATATACTCTCAACGCTCGGGTCATTCTTCAACATGGCAAAGTCGCTGGGCAAGGTATTATATTCAGTTACGTTGGGGAAAATCGCATAAAGCATTCGGTCCTGCTCGCCAAGGACAAGGTATACATCTTCATCGTAGGACTGTCCCAGCGTCGAGTGTTCATCGTAGCCGAAGTGGGGCGGTGGTTTCGCTGCGCGAATGATGTCTAAGCTTTGCTGGACCCTATTCTGAGCTGCTACGAATCGAAACCTGTGAAGTATTATACGACGCCTAGATACAAGCAGCGTAGTATCCCTGTGGTGGAAAAACCAGCTCGCACCGACGAGCTCAGTCTGCGTAGTCTGGTAATTAATATCGCTGATATACGGAGCGGGATACAACTTCAGTATTTCATTTGCAGATATCCCAAATAATAAAACCGCGATAAGCAAAGGGACCAGCTTAGTTTTCCAGTTATTATGAAAAGCTGTCTATTGAAAAAATTCGTAAAACATAAATCCACCAAAGAAAACACACATTATGGGGATGAATACCAGGATTCTCAGCGGTGAGAAAGTTACGTTAGTTATGTAGAGTATTCCTACTACCACAGCAATCATTGCCAGGGGACCGTACAACGCTACCAATCTGCCTAGGTCGTGGCTGGTGGTTAGTCTCTTTCTCAAGATTGGCAGAGCAGCCAGCGCCAGAATGATATATACTGCGATTCCACCGTAGGCCTTGAAGAAGTACTCCGTGATGCTATATCCATAACCCTGGGCGCGGGTGATTTGATCTGCCAAAGTATCGACATTAGCCGGTCCGCCCTCGGTAGCTAAAGTATGTAAATTCCGTATTGTGCTATTCCAAATGTAGAATGAAGAAATCCAGGTAACAATCCAGACAAGCAGGAGTGCTGCTATAGTGCCATTGAATCTAAATGCATCAGTAGCAGCTCCAACATGATTTTGTGACGGGCCGGGCAAGAACTTTCGCGGTAACCAGAGGCCCAATACTACAAGAAAGAGAACGAAGGCTGGAACGGGATGATATACGGGAAGCAAGAATACAATGACAATAAACAGCAGCTTCCATTGCCATGTGCCTGAAGAAAAGCTCTTCAGCGAAAGGTATAGTGCTAGAGGGAAAACTAGGACTGATAAATGGTTGGGTGTCAGATTTAAGTACCAGCCAAAAAGCAGGGCGCTGCCAGCCACGGTGGCCAACAACATGTGCCCTTTGGAGGGCATCAAATATTTCGCCAGAAAATACATAAACATCATAGATAATAGGGCAAAGAGAACCGGTATCCATTTGTGAAATATTATCGGCCCGAGGCCAGTAATTTGGGAAAGCTGCGCCAGATAGATATGTGTTATGGGATAGAAGTTTCTCTCTACCGAGACATGCCCGGTGGCAATAACACTCTGAATCGCGCGTAGGTGCGAGGAAGGGTCGCCTGAGCCGCACCAGAGGGCATAACCGCGGAGGATATGCAGCGACAGGATTATGGTATTGCTGAACAAAATCAGCACAAGCCCAATTACCCACAGATTACTGTGTTCCTGCCTCCTGAATGCTTGATGAACAATGATTCCAATGCCGCAGGCAATAGAGAAAAACAGACACCCCCATACTAGAGCAGGAGTAGCCGTGTAGATGGATGGTTCATAAGCTGTGGCCGGTGAATTCCTGGCGACAAGCAGGGCTGCCGCAAGCGAAACAAAGCATATGGCGGCTATTATCTTGATGGCTCTATTGGCTTTCATTATCCCTTGGTAATCAAACGTATATTGCTAATAACAAATCTCGTTTAGCAATCTATGCTCTAAAACTGTTATTATTTCCACGCAGTACCCCAACCCATTTCTTTGACACAGCTTGAAAAGTCCAATTTTTCTCTATGAAGTGAACCGCACTTGCACTTATTTCACCAAGTTTCAGATGCTCTAAAGCAAAAATGACACCTTCGGCAATAGACTGTGGTGAGTTATCTTTTAGGAGAAAACCAGTTATTTCATCGGCTATCAAGTCTGGTACACCTCCCACTGCTGAGGCCAAGACTGGTGTGCCACATGCCATCGCTTCCAGGACTATCTTAGGGATTCCTTCTGAATATGAAGGGAGAACCAGCAGTTTTAGCTCGTTCAGATATGTCCCAACCTGTTCACGGGGAGTTAATCCTAAAAGGATAACCTTAAGTAAGCCGCCATTTTCCTTCAACTCCTTTTCAACCCTGCACAATTCAGCTCCCTTCCCCCCAGCCATCAAAAATTGCACGTCATCCCGCTGAGCTAGTATCAATGGTATCGCCCTGGCAAAATTCACAGCCCCTTTGAATTCAGCGAAATGCCCGATATAGCCGACCATGTTCTGCCTGTCTCCCAAGGGCTTCCTCACTTTGAAATCACCATCATCAAAAAAGTAGTAATGCGCTACGCTAACTTTATCCTGGTAACGTTCCAACCTCATTATTTTGACAATCTCCTTTGATTGGACCACAATCCGATCGGCAAGGCGAAATGTAGCTCTCTCTAGCAGCCTCAAAGTAAATGGTACAAGTCGTCCTATTCCGCCTAGCCTGTTATGATATAGCTCTCCATAGCTGATTGACAGACTTCCGGTATGGATTATGACTACTTTCTTTCTGAGTAGCAGCTTACTAACCAGCATGGGCAATATGAATAATTCAGCGGTGCAGTAGAAGATAACCAAGTCACATTTCTTGGATATGCGTAGCAAGTTCCACGTAACTCCACTTTGAGGCGCTATGAGTTTCCAAACCCTTGTCGGTAGTGAATTAGCCTCCCCGAATTTGTACTCCAGTCTTATGGGATGGATGTTGTAACCATCAGCCTTGAGGAGCTGCCCTGTAATTAGGAATAACTGGTTACATAATGGGGCAAGTATTTCGGTGATGAAGTTCTCAAGTCCGGTAGGTACTGCGAGGTTGTAAGGATAGGTGACCAGAGCAACGTTGAGCTTTCCTGAGCTATCCAATCTCTTTTTCATACGCGTCCGCTAGTGAGCTGGCAACCTTTGATTTCATACATAGTTATTCTTCAGCCTCTTTCCTGCCTCGACCACTACAATGGGCGAGGGAAGAGCGGCTAAGATGCTCTCCTATAATTGCCTCCTGGTATATATTTTTGCTAATAGTTGCTCTATCTACGCAAGTGGCTTCTCTTACACTACCGCCTCAAGAAATATTCGTCAATAGAATGTAAAATGCGAGCTAACCATGAAAGGTGGATGATACGGCGGTAGGTAAAGTAAATCAGAGGAAGGAATTTACATATTATTTCCCCTTTCCTGTTAAACAAAATACACATCCAGCGGCGATTGTGTTCCTCATAAAAAGACTTGAAGCCGTATTTGCAGTATAGGTATCTCACTGCCGCATAATCTTCACTGTCTCCCACATCCAGGGTAAGATAACTGAAGTTTTGCCTTGCGAAGTCAAGAATATTTGTCATGATTTGATTGCCAAGCCCTTTCCCTTGAGACTCCGCTTCTACCACAATGAACAAGCTCGGAATAAGCCCGAAAGATTTTGTAATACCACCTACGCCAGCTAACTCATTATCAATTCCCCTGGCCCCTGTGACAAAATCAGCACCTAGTAAAGGCTTTGAGGATAGCCCCCAGAGCCTTTCTTTAACGCCTAGAGAATTGTAGAAAGATTCTAGTTCCTCGAACTTAATATTTCGCATGAACATCATTAAGTCCTCTAGTGACGGGCTGCTCCCTTCACCGGCTTGTTATTGGCACCATTTCCCCGCCTTATTATTGGATGAACATTGTAGCTCTCAATTTCCAGGAGCCGCCCTGTAATCAGGAATAATTGACTACATAACGGGGCAAGTATTTTGGCAATGAGGTTATCAAGCCGGGAAGGCACTGTGAGGCTGTAAGAGCAAGCCATCAGGGCAATATTAAGCTTATTTGAGCTATTTCTGCTCACGTCTTTAATCTGCTCTGAGCCCATCTTAATCCCCAAACTATCGCCCCATATATCCAGGCAAAGTTTCTCAGGGTAAATAGCCACGGCAGTGCAACGATACCCCAATCCCTCTTTCTGTTAAAGATAGCAATGGTATCAGGCAGATGCACCATGGGCAAGAGGATAAGAGCTATTAGGGCAAGAGGGGAAGCTAGGATGCTGCCCACAATCGCACCCAGTATAATAATCAGTGTGAGTGGGACCTGGAGCGTCATACCCAGGGTTGACGCCTGATTATGCGTCTTACCAAATTTCTGAACCATATCCAGAGAGCCACAAGCGTAGCCATATTGTTGTTTAAGATATCCTTTAAGGTCTTCCCTCCAGTAATGCTTGCATTTAGCCTCCTTGTTGAATATAAGCTGGTAGCCAGCAGACCTAAGTCTATAGCTTATATCCACATCATAATCTATCGTTTGCTCATTGAACATGCCAACCTCGATTATGGCTTGCCGCCGATAGGCGGTGTTGGCGCTACCCATAGCGTCAACGTATTGCGGGCGCCGCAGGTGGCGTAGCTCAGTATGATAGCCAGTAATTCTACCGATGAGCTTGCTGCTCGCCCCCTCCACATAGCCCGTCACCCCAGCCACATTTGGGTCTTCAAACGGGTAGACTATGTTTTTGAGCCAGCCTCTTTCCAGAACTACATCGGCATCCACTGAAGCCACAATATCGTAATGAGCTGCCTGTATCCCTATATTTGTAGCCCTGGGGGCACCACCATTGGGCACAGAGATGACCTTCACTCCTGAAAAGGTGGCAGCGATTTCGGCGGTCCTGTCAGTGCTGCCATCATTTACCAAAATAACCTCACGCTCTCCATCCCAATCGAGGTTCTGGATTGAAGCCAAGCATTCAGCAATGGTCTTTTCGGCGTTATACGCTGGTATTATTATACTGACGCTGTTCATCTTTGCCTCAAAATTCTACATCCTGTCTCCTAAGGTAACATACCAAGGTTCTGGCAACTTGGCCATCTGTAGCAGTCTTAGTATCAAAGGAACATTCTTTAGGCCCCGGATTTGAATTTTTCTCGTCAAACACGCTATGCAGGAGTTAATTTGGCCGAGAACTACTTTAAGGAGGATCTCAGGAGCCAGGGTGACAAATATAGCTGGATTATCGGGCTCTTTATCAAGTTGGGTAAGCTTAACTACTTCAGGGGTTATTGTAGCTTCAATTATCTCACCATCCATGTAAAATATTATCCTTTCCCCGGCGAAATAGCTCTTTATCCTTTGCGTATCAAGTAGGGCCTGGAGCAGTGGTAGCGGGGACAGTAACTTACCCAGCATCACTCCACTCCGAACTTCCAGCCAATCCTTGAAGATCTCATCTGTCGTTGAAGAAGGCGGAGGTGCCACGGCTATCATATCTGCATCCTTTTCGCTGCAATAGTCCAGTGCTGCTTGCATTAAGGCTCGCATTGATAAAGTATCTTTAGCCTGGAGCTCGGCAATGCTTCCTTGCTTGAGACCTCCTTCCTCAATGGTTACGGATATTATAGCTAGCCCTGTGATTTCCTCATTTTCTAGTGTTACCAGCACATTGTTCCCATTGGTGGCAGAGCAATTAACTAAATATCTTATGAAACCCTCATCTCGGGCAAAATGTGGCATGTACACCATACACTGGTCATACAACTTAAGGACTCCAGGAAAGTCCTGTTGTTCATAATTCCGTAACATCAAGTTAGAGGGATACAAGGAGTCTCACCCCCTTACCCAGAAGTTTCAGGAAAACACCAAATGAGCTGACCCTGAGCTTTACTTTCCGAAATAGTAGTAGTAAAACCAACGTTTCAATTCTCTGAAATTTGCCCAGGCTTCTGAAATTAGCCAATGAGGTGAGCGAGCTTTCTCCAAAGATTATCTCAATTCTCTCCTGTATCTTAAGTGGCTCTTCGTTAGCCTTATCAATCAGTTCTCCAGCGGAGAATTCGGACTTGCCAATGCGAAAATGCAAATCACTTCCCAAGTCTTGTAATGCTTTTCGCAGCTTTTCGTTCCCGTGTATAAAATTAAACAGCCCGCTCCGAAGCAGCTTTTCCGGTTTTATCACTTTAATATAAATAGGTGCCCGCCTTATTTCAGCAAAGCCAGTCTTTTTATTGTGATTATATGTTGTAGACCCTTTCAGGTTCCAGGCAAATGCCAGAGAGGCACCCTGGAGTTTTGCTGCTTGCAATGTAATTTGATGCAGGCTAGCATAGAGTCCGCGGCCTCGGTAAAGAGAGTGAATGGCGGTATCACACAATGAAACTGTTGAGACTTTGCGGTTCTGCTGAACTACGATGTTCCTGAAATGCAAGCCTCGATGCCCAATGATTTCGCCATTACCTTCCATAATGAACACATTGCTTTTGTCAAACGTTGGATATTCCGCATATAACTTTTGCCACTTATGCATGTCTCCCCATGCTCCATAGCAAAGGTTGAGGAAATTCACAACTTTGGCTTCCCCGCCAGGTTTATATGCCCTTGTAACTATGTTTGTTGGGAGTTGTGCTCTATTTCTACTCACTTTGTCTTCTCCCTACTCAAGGCTGAAAGCCTCCCTTATTGAGGTGAACCTAAAATCTTTCACCAGTTTCCTAGATTTGCCCTCTGTCCTGGATAGCCCCCAATAATGGTCCCAGCTTAAGGACTTTAGCTTCGGCGGTGCTGAGTCCAGCTCCCAGGGGTGCAGGTAGCAGACCGCTGGGGGTCTTGACCTGTTGATTTTTCTAATAGCGTGTCTGATTAACCAGTAAGGGCAGAACCTCAGGTAAAAGCCGCCGGCGATCGGGATATTCTTTCTTACGACCGGAATTTGATACACAGACAACGGGAACTCCAGGAAGTCCTCCTCCACGGCGTCCAGCTTGATATTTGCTGACGAAATGTGATACGGGAATCTTGGTGCGTCAGGGACACCATAAAGGTGTGTCTTAACAGGGAAGATGCTTGAATCGTATCTCAAGCCACTCCTTTTCAAAATGTCTATTGCCCAGGAGGTCTTTTCCGTCAGGGTAAAGTTAGACGCTCTATGCCCCAGCACCTTGTCACCGGTTATCTCCTCCAAAATACGGATAGATTTCAATAAGTCCTCCTCAAATTCCGAGGGAGATTGCCGGGTAATTTCCTTGTGGCTATATCCATGGGTCGCAATTTCATGCCCGCTCGCCTTGATTGCCTCAACCAGGCCTGGGAAGTGCTCGGCAACGTAGCCGACTATGAAGAATGTGGCATGCGCGCCTGCTTCAGCCAGTATGTTTAATACCTTATGTGTGTTCTGAACAACCCTGTCTTCGTAATCCCTCCAGTGTGTTATGTCAATATCCATATACCAGTCTTCAACATCGATGGTCAGAATATTAGTTACCACAGATTTCTCCACAGAGTGCGGATGAGATGCCAGGGGAAGACAGCGCCAATCCACGGTTTCCTTGCTTTTTCAAATTCTATTCGCAATTAGAGTTTTCAGGATCTCCTTTTCGAATGGTTTTGGGATTTGTCTGCTTTCTTTCTCAGCAGTCTCGAGC
>SDBS01001666.1_pt1 | contig 22487 bp, 26 predicted proteins | sample 2277091 | NCBI WGS metagenome assembly SDBS01 (sample SAMN10404972, study PRJNA504765) | marine sediment metagenome | isolation source: marine sediment core GS10_PC15, 163 cmbsf | place: Arctic Ocean: Southern Knipovich Ridge | collected 2010
CTATGCTGCTTTGGATGTCGCATCCTCAGTTCATCCAAAATCTATATCAATGGCTCAAGTCCTTACAGTGGATTGGGTATTCGTTATTAGATATGCACAAAAAATAGTAAGATTCATCACTGGCGATCCGTCTTTATCGAAAAGTTCCAGAGACTTGCAGAGTCCAATGAAGGGCGAGGCTTCTGGAACTTAAGGAAAAAGTTCGTGAGATTTGACTCGATGGAAGCATTTGGTGCTTTAACTACATATCAGTTTTCATTCATAATGTCGAGCTTAGATATAGAAGCTAAAACGGCTACTGAAAAGAAAGAAATGGCTGAAGCATTGGAACGTATAAATGCGTTAGATGCCAAGTTCAATAGATCGGGTATGTAAGGAAAATGAACCGTTATGACAAACGATGCTGGAAGTGATAGTGATCTTAAGGTAAGAATTAGAATTGATAGTAGTCAATTAGCCCAAGACATTAAAGTAACACAAGATTTAATCAAAGACACTTTTGGCACACCACAACTCTTTGGTAATATAGGAGCTGGTGGTGGGGGTGGACAACCCGGACTTGCCGGTGTATTAGGTGATGGTGGGGGTGCTCCCGGTGCACCCGGTGGGGGTGGCGGAATTCATATACCTATCACTGGTCAGGTTATACAAATTCAGGCTGGACAGGGTGCTCAAGTTGGTAATGTTATTGCTGGTCAAGCTGGTGGTGTAGCACAAGGTGTTACATTAAATGTTGAGGGTAACGTAGGCATTTATAATCAAGGACAAGTATTGCCACCACAAATCAGAACGTGGAAAACAGATAAATGGGTTAAATGGATAAGAGCTGCTATTAACACACGTCAAGGTTCTATTGGTTTATTAAACGAACCAGAATTAGAAACTATGGGACGTGTCATAGATACTATTGAAAGTCAGGGTAATGATAGAACTATTGCTGATCTTGAACGATCCAGTCCTTTGTTTTCTCCTATACTTAAATTAACTGATAATGTAACCAGAGGTGGTATAACTGGTTCAAGGTATCAAGGCTTGATTACTGGTATTAGTGAATCAGTTCAAGGTTTGATGAGAGGTGAGATGTGGACTGGTGATATACCAGAAGGTATATTAGATCCCAACAATCCGGGTATAGGTGCTATGCGTGGTCGTTCTATTCATTTTGGAATGTCACAAGCATTACAATCTATATTTGCTGAGGTCACTGGTAAACCATATGTGTTAGAATCACGTATTGAAGGATCACGTAAGAGGTTAGATATATTCTCAGAACTTGGACGACATATGAATCTTATGGAAGTTAAAAGTGGACGACCAGATTTAGGTGATGCACAACAGGTTGCTAATTATTTCTTTGATAAGTTTGAGGTGTTTAGAGATAAATGGGGAGTTGATCCAACGCCAGAAGAACTTAAGATGTCAGTCATGGGAATAGGTAAACCTACAACTGGGTTCTATGATGAACTTAGTAAAATACTTACACGAAAAATGAATGATATACAGGGCACAAGAGATGCTGCTGGTCAAGCTAATTTACAAAGATTATTTGGACAACAAGAGAGTTTTAAGATCTTTGATATGTCTGATTTGTTATTTAAATTTATGGAAAAATTAGCTTTAGCTTCAACACCGGCAGAGGCACAAGATATTATACAAGATTCAATAAATAGACCAGAGGGTGTGGAATTTATGGTAAAGATGGTTGGTCGTCAGGCTGCCTTAGTCTATTATGATATTCATGCTGAGGATGCAGATAGGGATAAAATTATGGAACAGATAGGACTTATGCCAGAACCAGATGTAGCTGGTGCTAATCCTATTACTAATCAAAAATTTATCTCAAAGAGTGGTTTACCCAAGAGACCTAAGAAACAGGCAGAATTAATTCTGCAAGGTATTAAGAACTTTATGATGGCAGGTGGTGATGCTTCTAAAGCACCTTCTTGGGAAAAAAGTGAAATCAGTGATATATTATCACAAGTTGCTGGAATTGGTCAAGTTGATCTTATGAGTACATTTTTGAAATTAGGACAGGCTGGCCCCAGAAGTCTCCAAATGAGACAACAAACACGAAGTGAAATAGATGATGATACATTTAAAGCATTCTATACACTCATAGAAAAAGAACCACAGAAGTTGGAAGATTTCTTAAATGTTTTTGGTGCGTCAAAAACAGCTCCATTTGTTAATAACCCCGATATTATTGAAGAAATGCGTTTAAGGGCTTCTGGTAAAGCAGGTGGACTCACAAGTGAAAATATTAGTAAAACAATTGGTGAAAGAATTGTTGGATTAGGGATGACAGCTCAACAGCAGATATTACAACAAGTTGGCACAGGCCCCGCTCCTTCAATAGATCCAGAGTTATTACAGTTAGGACAACGGAAAATCTTTGGAATTATTCTTGAACAAGCCTCAGATCTTGGTGCAAGAGGTCTGGCAAGGGTTGAAGATTTATTTGGACGAACTGGTATGTCATTGAGTGAACTGTTTATCAATAAACCTGAAAGACCCGGAGAACCAAAGAAATTTCGTCCCGCTACCAGTAGAGTGGTTGATGGGAGAGTTCGTTCTGCTTTAAACTATTGGATTGACGATAAAAATTTTCCATTAGATGAATCTGTATTAAATAAATTAAATGATTATATAGATGCGGGTGGAGATTTAGAAGATTTAGGTATGAGTTCAGACGATGCAGGTCTGTTGGTTGTATTAGTTGGACATTATGAACGATTTACCTTAGGTATGGGTATTAGTCAATATGGGAACGCAATGGGTGTATCATTTGATATGGAAGATCCTTATGGAAAGGGGGGTATCTTTTCGCAGTATAGAGATTATATGAGTGATGTTTTAAATTTAGAAACTACTGCTGGTGTTGCCGGTGTTGCCACCAAGATGGTAGGAGTAGAAAGCAGATTAAGATCTGTCTTTACTAAAACTGGTAATATGCAAACCCTTCAAGAGATGTTTAGAAAGATTATTAGTCCCAATGCCGCATCAGCAGCAACTCCATCTATAACCAACATCATAGAATTCTTCAAGGATGCCGATAAGATGAATTCAATTCTTGAAGGTGATGAAGAAAAATTAGACCAACTAACAGATGCCGTTTCCAAAATGTTATCAGGTGGTGGGTATGGTAACCAACAAAACAGACCGGGCATGTTCAAACAATTCGTCGAAGATTTAAGGGACTTAGAAGAACGGTATCTTAATATAGTTATTGGAACGGACATAGGCGTATGGCAAATGGATCTAACAGTATGGGAATAAAATAACATGAAAGTATTATTAACATTATCACCACAGAGTTTAACCGTAGCCGGTGGTGCAATTGGTCTAAGTGCTCTTGGGGCAACATTTAAAGGTGTAGGAGATATTCTTACTGGTGGTTCTGATGTTTTACAAAATGTCATAGGCGGATTTCAAACGGCGGTAAGAAGTTTTACCACGTTTCTATTCATTGATTTACAAGCTATGATGCTTAGAACAAAGATTGAAAGGCGATTAATTCAACATGAGATACCCGGCAGAGAAGGGGACATATTACAAGACTTGGGGGGTAAATCAACTGCCATTCATATATCTGGTCGTTGGATATTTGAAAATGAACCACAAGACGCTATTACACAATTACTTAAAACATTTAGTGTGATTGCTAATCTGATGGGTAACAGAGTAGGTTGGAATTGGCTTCGTGTAGAAATGATAAAAGCCTTAGCCAGAATAAATGTTCCATTGATACTTGCCTCTGATTTATTCACCGGCCCCGTATTATTAAAGGAAGTTAGTTTTGCACTTGCTGGTGGTATGCCTAATGTTTATGAATATAGTATGACTATGGTTGAATGGAATCCAGCACTTAGTTTGATCGGAACTTTGGCTGTTGGTGGATCTCAGTTACTTACACAAGGTTTAACTCGTGGCTTCTAATTTCGCTAAATCAATTAGCAATCAAGCAGGAATCTATAAAGATAGATTAACTCGCTTCGGAAGAGAAATTGGTAAAGATGCACGGAAAGTAAGAGATGAACTGGAAAAGAAAGCTAATAAAAAGTTTGGTGATTTGGTTAAAGAGACCAATGAAACACGTAATCTTCTCAAGCCGGTTTATAGAATTGCTATTACATTCCCCATTGACCCCTTAGATGATTCACCTAAAAATACACGAACTGTTATAATCGCTGATAACACCACATCAAAGAAAACTCTTGGTATGGGTGTTTCAGAACTAATTGGAATGTGGATTGATGAGGATGATGTTCAAGAGCCTGATAAATCTATTTGTTTGTTTAGAGTAGATCCAGAATTATCAGAAAGATCCTTTGGTAAAGATTATCAATTAGATGAATCTGCATTTTTAGATTATAAAACTTTCTCTGTGCGTCACTGGTTAGATATTTGGATAGGGTATGAGAGACAAGATAATATCGGTGCTTCTACCAGAAACACAATCATAAGTGGTGTAAGAGGTGTCGCTCCTACTGGTTTAAACCTTCTTACACAAAGACTTGGCGTTGATACAATCTTACCAGAAGCGTTTACTTGGTATGGTGAAACTCATATCTTCTCTGGCCCCATAGTTGCTATTCTACGAAACATCAATTCATCTGGTGATAGATTAACGATGATCGCTTATTCAGGTGAGATCATGTTGAAAAATCTTGCCTATGGTGCTAAGGCTTTTACTAATCATCATAAGTTTTCATTTGATGAGAGTCCATCTTTTACCACTGAGTTCAAAGAGTTTATAGAAAAGGTTCGTTCATTTAAAGAATATGAATCCTCTGGTGATCGTGAGAAATTTTCTAATGAACATTTTGTTATGGGTAACTTTTATTTCTCCATGTTTTCTGAGAGCCTTAAGGTAATGAAACAAGCATTTGGTGGTGCGAGTGGAACTGCTGTATCATCTGTTGGTGCTACTGCTTCTGCTGCTTTTACAAAGGGTCAAAATCCACCATTGTTAGATCCATATACACCAAACGAACTTATATTAAATGGTGGTAGAAAAATGAGAGCACCTATTATAGCGGAGGGTAACCCAATAACATTTTGGGATGTAATGCAAACTTTTTTGGATGTTAAATTTAGTGGCATACAGGGTGTAAATGTTAGAGCCACCAAAGGTTCACGATTAGCACAAAGTGTTTATAGTGAGGCATTTGCTAATAGAAATATAGCTAAAGAAGGTGATGGACAACATCCCGGTTTCTTTCTTCAATTCTATTTTATGATGGAGATAGACGATACTCTCAAGTTTATCAACGATGGTGGAACACCAAATACACAGAAAAGACGACTTCCCACAGCCAGTGTTTCTTCTAAAGATCTATCAGACCAATTACAGATTCTAACATTAGGACATGATATTATAGATATGGAAGTGGGAATTAATTATTCAGGGGTATTTAATACTCTAAAGTTTTCTTTGAGAACCCCTATTACCCCCATAGATCCTCAAGCTGGTATTGATGTTAATAGACATATATTAGATACCAAGAAGGGACACACTAAAATATTTCCAACCCAATTTGAATCTATTATGGATGATACCCGTAGAGATGGTTTAAAGTTTAAAGATTTTTGGACAGCAGCAATAAACGATATAAGAATGTTTGGAGAACAGCGTTATCCCTTAACTAAATGGTTTACTATATCCACCAACGAACTTAAAAAGGTAGCACCAAGAGGTGCTGAGTCTGTTATAGTAGATGTTGATGTAGATCCAGATGGACAACGAACTGTTATAGATGAAGCTGATCTTATGGAAATGTATAAGCGTTATTACTTTGGTGGACTTGAAGGACAAGTTTTCACGTTGGGCAATCCTAAGATTAAGGTGTCACGGTTACTTCATATTAGAGACAAACGATCTGTGACCAGTGGAATTATAAACAAAGCCTTACAGTTTCAAGTTGGTGTCCCAAAGAGTTTAACCAATTTGGTTTCATCACGTCCATTGTTACATCCTATGTCTAATAGACTATCAGGATACAAAGGACTGTCACAAATATCGGGTGAAACATCACAAGCACGATTACAGTTAGCAGAACCAGCAAGAAAATTTTTCTATATATGGAAAGTGAGACATTACTTTGGTGCTGGATCTGGTTATTTAACTAAACTATATTATACTGAAAGCCGTAGTAGAGCTTGGAAAACTCAATCCAAAGATATATTGGGAACTATCAGAGAAGCTACCCAGAGAATCAGGAGAGAATTTAAGTCATGATGTATGGGTATAGATTGGTAGTTGCAAAGATTACCTTTGTTGATGTGGAAGAAAATAAGTTTAAAGCCATGCCTTTTGGCAATGATCCTACCATTACAGAGATATATGTAGATGCTGGTAATGGACTCAAGATGATAAGACCATATGCACCCCTTCGTAAATTTGGTGGCGACGATATTCATTTCTTTGATCCAGTCACAGAGGATGCACTTAACTTTGTAACAGGTATGGTTAATCTACCCAGTGTAGGTGATGTAGTTGTGTTGGGGATATATTATCATGTAGCTACATCAGGCACTATCAGGACTCAGAATCCGGGTGAGGAAGTAATCATGTTAGGTTATCTATCATGGGAACGGAACTTTATCGGTCAGCATGAGAACATGATCTTAGATAAGAGTGGTGCTAAGATTCATTTCAATGATGTGTGGTTGGATGAGGATAACCTCATAGGCACTGATGAGGTGCAAGAACCAGCTCTCACTGGACATCTTACAATTGTAGGAAATAGAACGGTTCACTTAATGGGTAAGAGGTTTTTACCCTTTGGGGCTTTAGGACACAATCTTAAAAGACCTGATGGAAATATATTTGGTTATCAAAATGAAGTTGCAGAATGGAAAACTATATTTACCAGAGAAAGATTTGCTACCATCCCCGCAGAGAATACTGACCTTTACAACATTAACTTTACTTCACCAGCTACCGGAAGAAATACTAAAAAGTTTCTTGAGCCACCGTCGATCAATCCTGACGAATCTATGCGATTGCATGAAAGTGGATGGAAGGAACACATCCATAACGATGCCTCTCATGTTGCCTTCCTCAGATCAAGAGTCCGATTATTCGGAGAATCATTTCTTGGATTGTCCTTTAGTCCAACGGCTGTGGAATCTGACGGAACAGTTATCGACAGTATCAACGACGATTTCGACGAAGATGAGAGGAACATCATCAACGAAATTTCTGGGGACAAGGTTGGTGACGCAGGATATGCTGATTACTTTAGGCTTAACTCCAGATACACGGCTTATAGACGTGGAGTGAAAGGTGAGGGTTTAGTAGAAGATTTAAATACGGGTATGGCTATCAATATAGATAGTGCAACCAATATGCCCTCTACCCTGACACTGGCTAAAAGTGGTATCTTTAATTTAGCAGCCAAAGCAGCAGAGTCAGGTAAGTATAAAGTGATTGTTGGTAATGCTAAAATAATAATTGACATAGCCACTGATGATATAACATTAACTGATGGATCAGTTACTCTCAGTATCATTGATGGTGTAGTGGATGTGACCTAATGCCTAACCCGTTTGTATGTATTGATGGAACAGTGTTGAGATTGACAGCTCTCACCGCTGTTTGGGGTTGGGGAACAAGTTCTCCACCTACTCCCACATTGGGTAATAATAAAGATATTACCGTAACTGGTAGTGGAACTAAACGGACTGTTAATGATGATCCATCTGTAATTGATGGTGATTTATTCGCTGCTGTATCAGGTGTGACTGATAGCTATCATGCTTTACTTGGTGGTAATTATTTTAATGTATCACCATTGACTGCTGGTTCTGATGGTATGGTTGGTAGTATAAGTTTAAGTGGAATTAATCCATCTACAAAATCAACCCATGAAGGTAATGGTTTAATATTGGATAATGATACTGGAACATTCACTGTTACTGTTACAACACCAGCTATATTCCCATTACCACCACCTGCTTCTGGTTCACCAGTTCCTGATGTCACACCCACATATACTGGAACATGGTCTATATTATCAAACGGTGGTAACACCAAATTCACGTCAGCGTGATTTAACATGAGTGCAAATAATAATTTAGTCGATGAAGATAGATTTGGTTACGGAAAAGACGTAGCATTAGATTTCAGATCTGATGGTCTTGTGGATCTAATGATCTCTGTTAGTGGTGATATAGCCTTAAGTGGTGGTGATGGAGAAGATCCAATCGAACAGCGTGTAAACAACGTAATACAACAAATAAAAATATTATTGATTACCCCCTTAGGTTCATTAGTTGATGTAGAGTCTGGACAACCATCTAATGTTGGAAGTGAGGTATATACATTCTCTGGCAGAAAAATTACAGATATAGATATATTTTTAATAAGGTCTATGGTGCTATCAGCATTGATCCATGTAACCGCAATTCAATCGTTAGATAAGATAGATGTTCTCCCAGTGAAAGAAGAAGGCGATCCTCTTAAGATTCTTTTGAATTTTACAATAAGACCAGATAATTTACCTGTTAGTATAGCATTAAGTTTGCAGTAGTGATGATATGGCTGGAACCCCCTTTATAACTAAATCTTCTGCTCTGATTAGAGATCAGATGTTAGAGCATTTCTTATTTGGAATTGTAAGAATTGAAAACGAACAACATAAAAATTCTGTTGGAAACCCTACATATCCCGAAGATGCACCCCCCTTCACCTATGAACTTCGTAGTGGACAAGATGATACTCCTGCTATCACCAATGGAGTTCTTGTTGTTGTTGAAAGAGTTTGGGGTGTCTTTAGCGGATCATTCTTCGAGTTTCGACAAAACATTGATTACACAGTGGATCTCACTTCAAATGAAATTACGTTTTCGTCAGGGAAAGAGCCGGACACAGATACCATATTCGAGGTGTCATATGGATACGACCAACAATATTCATCAGGTGTTACAACCTCAGAACCCGGAAGCACCACAGATCTGATATTTTCACCGATAGCTATTCAAGTTGCTGTCCTACATAGACAATTAGAATCGGCAAGAGCAGCGGCATTTATTGAAACAGCACAAGGTGATGACTTAGATGATCTGGTAGCATTATTAAATGTTATACGTAATGCTTCTACTAAATCATCTGGATTTGTTCAGGTGTCTCGTAGTGGTGTATCTGGCGATGTTACCATTGCTGCTGGTGCAACATTTGCCTCTAATGCGACTAATACTAAGAGAGCTGTATTGTTTGAATCAACTGCTGCCGGAATATTTTTAGATGGATTCTCAACAGCCCGACTTACCATTGAGGCATCTACTGGTTACGAAGGACTGGAAGGAAACGTAGCACCCAACAGAATTATTAACGTAGTCTCTGGTGCTAACATTATAGTTGTAGCTAATCCCCCTAACTTTCAGACCTATGAGTTCCAAGATTTACAACAAGGTAAATATGCTTATGTTACCCAGTTCTTACCCAACAGAACTATTAATTCCACAGTAGTTCCCGGTGCTCTACTTGATAAGGGTATCCATGCTGTGATGAATTTCATAGATAAGGCTATTGATGTAAACACTGGTGATTGGATTGTTAATCCAGCAGCTTCTGGTGATATGACCGTTACTGAGAATGATCCAGAGACAGGCACTACTAAGGTAGTTATTACTGATACTGGAAACAGTCCTTACATTACATTGACTGGTCAGAGTATTGAGAAAGTAAAAGTGGCAACTGCTACACAGGGATACGATCATATCTTTGTGTATATGCGTGGCCCCGCTTCTGAAACATTTAGTTTATTTTTGGATGCCACAACACCAGAAACATCTACTCCCAGTTTGTTTAAATTTCCAGAACAATCCTCTGCGGTTACCAAGACCTTAGATACAACCTTCAAATTATTTTATGGGTTACATGGATATGATAATACTAATGAATCTGATCCAATAGATGAGGTTAGAATTGTATTTGCCTCAGTAGGAACTTACTTTATTGATTGGATTGGTATAGGAACTTTCTTAAATGAAGTTACCAGTTTACCACTGACATCAGTAGATGATGTATCAACTACATATTCATCCAGAACCATAGGACTATCGGTATCCCCAGACTTCTTTTCACCGTATGATGGTGATAGGAGTGATGGTATAAATGATGAACTACTTACATTCTATGAATTTAAGAATAGTGTGGGTGGTGGTTCAGATGAAGAAACTGATATTGCTCTTAGAGAACGTGCTGGTTTGGCTTTAGCAGTAGAAGCTAAAGGAACTAAGGAAGCTATCAAGGGTGCTGTATTAGACATAGATGGTATAATAGAAGTTGATGTAAGTGACTTTGATGACGATCCTTCTATTCTTCCGGGTGATGTATTTGTATTCGTATTAGCACAAGGGTTTGTAGTATCACCGGCATTGCAACAGGACATCATTGATGTAGTTGATGTTACAAGAGCTGCTGGTATAAGAGCCAGTATCTTTACTCCAACTATACGTTATGTTAATTTTACAATCAATCTTACTTACAATGATGGAACAGAGGAGTTTGTTGGAACAGCCGGTGAATTAACTCTATCTAATAACGTAAGTGATGCTATAAACAACTTCTTTGAGAATGCTAAAATTAATAAAAACTTATACTTCTCTGATCTAATTGGTGACATTATAGATGAAAATCCAGCTATATTGGGTGGGTATGTTACCTTCAGTGGTGCTACTGAACCTACACATGCTGATGATGATATTAATGGATCTTATGCTTTTGATGCGGGTGTTGAAGTGGATAATCCTAATCGTATCATAGCACAGTCTGCTGGTGCAAGTGTGGTTGTTCAAAGAGGAAATAGTGTTACAATAAGTCTTACAGCTCTGAGTGTAGAATAATTTGAGTAAAACCAAAGTTAGGTTACATCCATACTCCAACACAGGACAGGTCAATAGCCCTATTGCTATGATGGAACAAATTGTTAATACACATTTCAATCTAACGGAGAGTTTGATTATTGGCACTAAAGAGAGGTTCTTATTACCTCAAGCAGTAGGTAGTGAACTGGATGATATAGGAAATATATTTGGTCTATCCAGAAACTCTACTGAGGAAGATGCTGATTATCGAACACGGATTGGTGCTACACTAATCATTCGTAAGTCTAATTCTATTCCTAATATCAAAGATAGTTTTGAAATCCTCACTGGAATCAGACCTACTTTAACAGAAGATTTTGATTCCGCAAAGTTTTATAGTATTGGTGAATCACCACCTGTTGTTAATGATCTTGCAAGATTTGTTCTAACCTTTCCAATCGGCATTACCCGCTTACAAGAATTTGTTCCAGTGAACGCAGATGGCACAACCATAACTGTTACATCTATTTTTGTTGAACCAAGCACACCTAATCCAGAAGCCTATGATGAAATAGCTGATCCTTTCTTTGATGAGAATTTAGCTATCACTATGACAGGTAGTGTTATATCAATCAAGTTAGATTTCAATGGTGGAGTTCCATACACTGAGGGTAAAGAATTTTTTGTCAGATATGATATTAAACCTAAAGATGCCTTTGATACCTTTGGTGAGGTAAGTGGATTTACTGCTACCTTTGATGCATTACTTCAACGTATCAAATCTGGTGGTGTGACAGCCAACTTTAGCTTTGTAAATGAAATGATAAGTTGGTTTCAAGATACCAGAGAATTATTGGTTATTAGTGATTCCTTTTCAGCCATAGGAATAGATTTGTTTTTGTCAGATGCGATTCCAGAAATTGAATTTATAGATTTCTTAGAATTTGGAGGGGCTGGTGGAATAGGAGATCCAATTTTGACTCTTTATACCGAAACTATACCAACATTCACTGAAGGATCTCAATTACAACATAATGCTGCTCTCATGGATGGGGGGCCGGGAACATCATCTGGTGCAGATCAGGGTAGATTTGATGGTAATGCTTCTATTGATTTTCAGGAGAGTAACTGATGAGTATAGAAGCTAATGACCCAATACCAGATGTTAATGTGCCTTTTGTTGGTGGTATTACATTTAAGGAATTATTAATATCAACTAAAAAGATATTAGAGAGTCATCAGTCAATAGTAAAGATATATTTGAATGCTATAAATTTTGAAGCGGTTGGTGATGATTTAGATTCAGTTCTAAAACTGTTTAATATTATTAGAGGTGGTAGTGAAAATGATACCGTGTTAAAAGCAAGAGTTAGTGATGCTTTAGCCAGACAATTATCACGTAACAGTGTAGAATCAATTGAAGATATAGTAGAAGCTATTGCCTCAGAGACACCCATTGTAGATCAATACCCCACCATAGATTTTACCACACCACCTTATTCTTTACCCCAAGAATTCATTGGACTCAGAATTGGTTTAACACTTCCTACACTATTGGATGCACCTCTATTAGCGAACATCAAATCAAACGTCCAGCGTTACAAATCTGCTGGTATTCCTACCTTCTATGGTTATGTAACACTCTATACTGAATCTATTCCAGCAGTGGATTTTGATGAAACCAATTTTACCGTTGAATTATCTGGTGGCGATTTTGATGATTTAGTATCGGCTATGGATGTTATAGATTTAATAGGATTTGATGGAACTTATAACTTCTTTGAAACCGCTTTTACCGGATCTACTGGTGAAGTATTAACTGAACACAAACCTACTTATGCTGATGGTTTTGCTTATTCATTTACTATTGGAACATCACTGATTGGTGATCGTATTGGTGGTGACGCTTCTTTGGTTGAAGGTGCTGATGTAGGATTTGCTGAAGACAATAATTGGCTATTAAGCTGGACACAGGATTACACATGACAAATGATAACCCCGTAATAGATATAGCAAATGGTGCTATTCTCACTGAAACCATATGGGATCAGATGGCTGCTACCGTTAATGTTAATAGACAGAAACGCAATATGAATATTATTACCGAAGGATCTATATTCTATAACGGCTCAAACAGTGTTACATGGTCTGCTGAGATTCGTATTTATTTTCATAGACTTTCTGATGATGAATATATTCATAATGTGATTGCAACAAATAGTATTACTACTGCTGATTACTCTGTGTTATGGGTTCGTGTTACCAATACTGATACAGATACTCTTACTATGCAAGAATCGTTGGCTGGTGACTTTGAACGTGACTCTGATTTAGGTGGGGTATCAGAAGACGTAGTAATAATAGGTATGACCAGTGTCAACGATTTTCATTCCAGTGCTGGAGTAGCTGCCGATCACGGTGACTTGGGTGGTTTAGGTGATGATGACCATCCACAATATGTTCTTAAGTCGGGGAATTTAAATCAGATAACAACACGTAGTCACACTGTATTATCTGATATTGGTGCTAATGCACACAGTGTTATAGATACACATTTGGGTGCGTCAAATCCACATAGTGCTGTTATAACCCATGTGGGGGCTGCTAATCCTCACAGTGGTTCAGCAGCCAGTGCACATAGTCATGGTGATAGTGAAGTAGATAATACAATAACACTAACGAACATCACTCAAATTACTAATAGAAGTCATACAAATTTGGGTGATATAGGAAGTAATTCACACACAACTATTGATACGCATTTAGCGACTCCTCATATAGATAGAATTATTCCATTTATAATTTCAACGTATAACGGTGCAACTATTATTCAGACTTTTGATGCAAATGCTTTCAGAATGCCTAACGCTGATTCTGATTGTGCATTTGTAGCAAACTTTCAAATCCCTGAAGCATGGGGAGCAAACGTAAATGTTACATTTTTTTGTGTCTATTCTCAAACCAGCACTTCGACATATAATGTTCAATGGTCAGCCACCAGTTTTGTATTAGCTGGAGCAGCAAGTGCATCAGCACAGAATGTATTAAACAATGCAACTACACCCGATTTCACGACTGGCACGGTTAATGAAGTCGAGGAACTATCGTTTAATATGACAGATGATGATATTGATGGTGGTAAGATTTTAACCGTGCAATGTAATTCGGTGGCGAGTAACACTGCAATTTTAGATATTTATGGTATGTGGATCGAAAGAACATAAGGAGATAATAGAATGCCAGAATTTAGTGGAACAATATTAGGGTTTAGCTACAAATTAACAGCGGCAGATACAGATGATTTTAAAAATCAACTTAAGAGGAAGTTGCGACGATATGTATTTCAGAGTCACGATAAGAATAATGTGCCTAAGTTGAATCAACACGAATTAGATGTTGTCAAAGAGATATTTGGAATAGATACAATAATCGCTGATATTGCTGCATTGCAGACAGCGTTAGCTACACAGATAGCAACAGTCCAAGGAAGACTGGATGATCTGGAAGCGTTCCATCCATAAGGAGTAGATTAAATGACTGACACAAGAAAATTAAAAAATGAATTAGAACAAACTAAAAAAGAAGTAGATCAACTCAGAAATGAATTGGATTTAGTTAGAACCGCATTAATTCCTACGATTCAAAAGGTTATTATGTGGCACTCTCATCAAATGAACGGTGAGGTTGTTTGGAATATACCATCACAGTATTTAACTCAAATGGCTAAGATGACTGAAAAAATACCCACACCACAAGATACATTCTCATCCGAATTAAAACCCAGTGTAAACGCTGAGGCATGAATATGAAATTTGAAATAAAGAAAACCATAGGTAAAAAGATAATAGAATATCTATTGCCGGACTATAATGACCCTTATCGGGAAAATAATTACTTAGAATATTTAGATTTATTAGGTATCAAAGGTGTAGTGGATATATGGTTACATGAACCATATGATAGAGAATTATATCAAATGCCGCCAGAACATGTCATACAAGAATATCGATATGTTCCTAATACAGTGGTGGATGCTGGTGAGATTTGGATAGCTGAACTGTTAGCCGGTGAAGAAGTTGGTGGATCGGTTTTGACATATACCGCTGGTAACTTAGGTCTTGGCATACAATATGCTATGGTAGGTGTAAGTGGGACAGCAGTGACACAAAATAACTTTGATTTAGATACATCTGGTGTGACTGGTGGATTTGCTAAAGCTACTACCAACGATGTGTTAGGTGCTGCCAATAACCAACTAACAGCAGAGGCTACATTTGTAGGAGCTGAGGGTGTAGGTTCATTACAAGAAGCAGGTCTGTTTTCCAATTCGACTGAACCAACCACTGAAACCGATACCACTTCACGTATGTTTAACCGAACTACCTATGGAACAATTACCAAAACATCTGGATTTGATCTTACAGTTCGCTGGACTATTACGATTGGTGCTCTTACAGCATGACCATAGAACACGATATGACTGGGACACATGGTGTCTTTAGTTCTGGATCTACTATTCCATCTAACTGGATGAATGACATCAACAACACTTTAGATGATAAGGTGTCCAGAACTTATACTACTACTGCTCAAACTATCAACAGTGATTTAACTATGGCTGGTTTTCATACTGGATTCAATCGTAAGAAGATGAACTTAGATGATTTTGAAAGTGTGGATGTTAGTGCTTCATTGACTGGTGCAACTGGTAAGGCTAATCAGACACGATGGGAACTGGATGCACTGGATGGGTTTGCATTCAAGAGCACTCATGTAGTTCCCGATGACATCACTGAAGTTACATTTCGTTGGTTGATACAAAGAGGTGTTGGTGGTTCTACTAATGAAAGTTATGAAGTGTATTGTATCATTAATGGAACTAATGGAACTCCACATAGTTTTTCCAGTGTGCCAGTATCTTTAACTGAAATAACTGATGCTGCTTTCACTGTCACTGCTAAGGATCGTATTAAGTTTTATATGTTATCAGACCAAGCTACTGCTTTTGAAATTTATATTTACAGTGTAGAATATATATTTAGTTCTTAATGATGTGTTAAATGAGTGACTATCAGAAAAAATATGGTATCAATATTTGGTGCGTTTAGCTCAGTTAATGATGTTCCAAGTGCTTGGATGAATGATGTTACAGATACATTAGATGATTCCATAGGTGAAGCTGGTTCTGAAAGCACTGATCGTTTATCACAGGGTTCAACTAACTTATATTATACTAATGGTAGAGTAAACAATATAATAAGAGATGGTAATCAAATTACATGGAATTATATTATTGATACTTCATTAACACCGACTATCAGTGAAAATAACAGTGTTCCTTTGTCACGATTTGCTAATGGGACATCGACATATATAATAGTAGCTTCATCAGGTGGAGTAGCCATTTGGAGACAAGTGACTGGTGATATAACTATTTCAAATACAGGGGTTATCACTGTGGTTGATGATAGTCATATCCATGATGGTCGTTATTATACCGAAACTGAAGAGGATGTAATATGGAATGGGAAAAAGAATGATTATAGTAATAATACTGGTCACAACAAGAATTTAGGTTCTATTAATGGGACAGTATCTGAAGGTGACCACATACACAATGAAAATGATGTTAGTGGTGAGATTAATTTCCACTGTCGTGAACTGAAATTTATAGTTTCAGATGGTGCAATAGATAGGGGTGTTAGTAATGAAATCCGCAAAATATATATGCCTACTGGAACGCCCGGTGGCACAGTATATTTTTTTATCCCATATATGCCATTTATCGGAAAGAAAATAGATCATGTTTATATTCGTGCACGTATTAAAGCCTGTCCGATAGATTGTGATTCTCCATTCCAACCTGAAGTTGCACTATATGGTGCAAGAGATGATAATCTTACCAATGATACTATATTGAGTGAAGATTTTAGTGGCACATTAGTAAACACTGGTTGGGTGACATTAGACAGGGATGCGTCTTCCAGTCCTCAAGATCCAAACACCATCACTCACGGAATGGTCGTCAGACTTCGTAATGATGAAGTGACCACCAATTCAGAAATTCACTTTTCAAGTATTACTATTTCATATACCACAGGATAATTAGAAATGTCAATTAATAAAAATATGGTTGGAATATATGGGACATTTGTTTCAGGTAATGATGTGCTATCCACATGGTCTAATGATATTAATTTTACTTTAGACGATGCTATATCAGCGTCAGAAGATGATACTGATAGATTGAGTGAAGGTGCTTCTAACTTATATTTTACCAATGCCAGAGTCGATAGTATAATTGCTGATGGAACTCAAATTACGTGGACATATACTCCTGATGTTTCACTTATACCAGAGATAACTATAAACAATTCTGTTCCGGTTTCACGTATGATTAATGGATCTTCTGCTCAGGTGATAGTAGCAAGTAGTGGTGGTGTGGCTACATGGCGAGGTATGAGTGGTGATGCTCTTATTAGTAATACTGGTGTGGTTACAGTAGTAAATGATTCACATACTCATGACACCCGCTATTATGAAGATCAAGAAACTGATTCGTTTGCTGCCGCTAAGAAGAATACCTTTACAGAAAATACCGGATTTAACAAAAACTTTGGAACGGCTTCTGGAACTGTGGCAGAAGGGGATCATACTCACCCCCTTGCAGATATTACTGGTATAGATGTGACACAGGCTGCACGTTCTATTCTTTATTGGCTAAGTGGGGCTACATTTATTAGTGAATCTAATGAATCTATCATTTTCAACTATAATTCCACCAGTGATGTAGTGCATTTTATGTTACCTTATATGGTAGATCAAACTATTGATAGGGGTCAAATTAGGGTCAAAGAAGATAGTGCTTGTAGTTCATGTCGATACAAACTACAATTTATTAGGCGTTGGGACGATGGGGTATCATCTGGTATCGGCCCCGAATCAGGAGATATAAACTTTCTAACCACATTTACTGACCATAGCTGGTCTGTTAATGCCAGTCATAGTAATACTGAACATGGTATGGAATTACGGGTTAGACGTAGTGTTAATTCAACCAGTATCAATGTGAGATTTACTTCAATTACCATACGATATTTATAGGTGTTGTTATGAAAGATTTTGATATACCAGATTTTGATTTGGATTTCTTAGTTGATACAGCCAAAGAACAAGGTAAAAAACAAGTCACCAACTTCTTTAAACAAATTGGAGCTAACATGGGTGTATTGATTGGTGGTGGTATTGGATTATTCTTCATGGGTGAAAGTATTCCAGAAGCCTCAATTATTAAAACATTATGGTTAGCACAAATTCTAATATTTGTGGCTGCGGTATATTTCATTTATGAATATCTCAATCGTGATAACAAAGAGATGAGATTTAATTTTCAAATCATGTCACAAACACTTGTTAAATTTCAAGATCATAACTATCGGTTTCAACGTAGAATGATAGGCACAGTTGATGCTTTAGAAAGTCATACAGAACTGGCTATATTTGAACGTGATCTTGACACAGCATTGGTTGTGTCCATGAATGATAACTGGGAACGTATCTTTGGTTGGGATATAGATGAGATCAATCATGTCATGGAAGCGGCTGGAACAGATCTAATGAAACGTAACGTGGCATTTAGTAAAGCGTTTGTTGCTAAAGAAAGTAATGAAAAAATGTTACAATCTATGAAAGATGTTATGATAAAGAAAAGTCGTGAACCGAGAATTCATAAAAATGTTGTTCTTCAACGTAGAGATGGATCACAACTCTATGCTAACTTAGCGGTTGCTATTGTTAGAGATAATGGACATTATTTCGCAAAGATATTTATAACCGATCTTAGTGAAATAAGACATAAGGAAGCTGTTATAGAAAGTTTAGTTTATCTGGTTAAACAAATAGACGAACACTTTGGTAAGAATACAGACAAAAATAAGGGTCGTCAAAGATTTTTGAACGAACTTAAAAAATTTGGAGATCAAATAAAAGATGGGCTTGACCAACGACGATGAATATGCTGGAGTAAATGATGATATGGACGCATTAGATCCTGATAAAAAAATGGAATTGTATAAAATGTTAGGCAGACAAAATGAATTTGAAGTAGCTCTACGTGGACTGATTGATGCTTTTATGCCTATGGCTGGTTCTATCCATGAAAATGGAGACCCCACTACCGATAAAGGAAATAAAATTATTGCACACTTCGCTGATGGAATTAGACAATTTAGAAACTATATAAATGAGGTATCCAAAGAGAAGGCTAAGATTGAGGCAGCTTCATCTCCGACAACTGATCCAGCCTCTCCTTAATGTCTATTTCATTGAATATGTTAAATTCTTTATAGATACTTGTGCCCCATTCATCATTATTAATAGTGGTGGATAGTTCTTTTGAACCAGAGTGCAAATCCTGTATCTTGTCATGTAAGGCTGTAATGGCATCGTTACCCGCTATATTTTTCATCCTTCGCATTATTAACACCAGTGTAGAAAGTTCTTTTCGTGTAAAGGGTTCAAGTGGAATAACTATATCTTCATCTTGGGGAGAATAACTAAATATATCACGATCTGGACAATGTAGTATGTCACTGCACACCATACATAATCCCTTTAGTCCTGTTTTCCCGTCAAGTGATACAGTAAGGGGACGGGGATTATTTCCTACTGTTTTGCAAACTAAAAAATGTTTGGAGTTGGAAGGATACTTAAACAGTTGATAGGGTAGTGGATTGTCGTTAGTGGCTAACATCTCCTTCTTACTAATACGGATGCGTTCACCAAGTAACACTGACCATGTATCATATGCAATAGCATATCCCTTACCCCTGAGTCTATCAAAGATACCGTTAGTTTCTAACATCAAATGATACCCTGACATCTGTGTTTGGTGTCCCTTTTGTTTCATTTTGGATGTTTTCCAATCAAGCACTACCACTACTTCAAATTCTTCACCATCAGGATCTTCTATGAAATAACTTCGTTCACCTACTGGGTGTGGAGTTTTGGAGTCTATATAACCTCTGAGATTAAATATGGCTATTAGATCCACAGTTCCTGCTATATCATAGTCATCATTGTATATAGTTTCTTCTACAAAAATAGGAGTGTGTGTATTATCAAATAAGAAAGCTAAATAGTTACTATATGAAACACTGGCAGCGTGTTGAAGTTCCTCATATCGTGTCTGTTTCTTTTGACTATCAGTTGCATATTGATTGGCATCATTCAATAACACGGTTCGTTTATGATCCTTCTGTATCTTAAACCAGAGTTGCTTTTGATCTCTGCTGAACGTCAAAGGTTCTTTCTTATAGGGAACTGACATTAATTTCAATTCATTAGAAGCAACCTTCTGGTGAACCAGAGTTCCAGCCAGTGCAGCCAAGTTACTGACTCTTGCTCTGTTATCTGGTTTGTTCTGATTAATCCAACCGATAGCTTCACATTCTCCCTGTCCTACTACTTCGGTAATGCGGTCATACCGCTTACCACCTTTATTGTATGGCATAATTTATATCAATCCATTGGGTGATCGTATCTGTGGTTCTCCATATCATGCGTTCCTTCTATTTCTATACAAGCACAGAGGTTGTCACTCTTATCTATACACTCATTGAATCTGGTTTTCATTTCTTTATATTTATTTTCCCAATAGATTACAGCTTGTTCTAATGCTGTTATATCTTTTTCAAAATCATTATCCATTTTTACATCTCCAAGCCTTCTATCAGAAGTTATATTGGGTGCATCTGATGGCTTTCCTCTTGGTTTCATTCTTTATTCACCTCAGTTGGTCTTATGCACATTGCACAAGTGCACAAAGATTGGTAGTCACATTTACATCCTTTATATTCAAGACATTCATGGTGACATTCTCTGCATTGCATTTAATTGTTTCTCCTTTAAAGGTTCGTGACATACTGGACATTCACCACGCACTTTAAGCCATTCTTTTATGTGGTGTTCGTGAAATAGATTATCACAATATTTACATGCAACTAATTCAGATCCATCTTGTTTACATATTTGACAAATGAATTTAGGAAGTAGTGAGGAATGAAGGGTTACTCTTGATTCTATTGCCCATTCCTTAGCACGTTCAATTGATAAAAGTTTGTGTTCGATGATCTGTTGAACTAAGATACCCATGATGTAAGTGTGGGTATTTCTTGGGCGTTCCCACTCAGGGCTGCCCGGAAATCCTACCATTAACTCCTTAAGTTTATATAATTCTTCTAATGACATAGCAAATAGACTGGTATCCTTACCATAGAACCTCATATCCATCCATGAATATTCATCACTCACAGCCATAAATTCAGTGTTTATCATATATTAATATTTCCCAAAATCTCTTAGGTCTGCTACCCTTACGTCCTTCACCTGTGGGTGGTTTTTTATCCCAATATGTAAGTTGTTCATCATCTTTCAATTGCCACTTAAGCCTTAGTATAGCATCATACACAGTAGAACGCTTCATTTTCGTCACTTTAACTATGACGGGACGAGTAACCGGCCCCATTGTTTTAATAACATCATATACCTTTTGAGTGTTATTGTTGGTAAATTTATTCATCATTCAAATCCCCAACGATAGGTGAGTAATCATTAACACCAGTGCTACCATATCCACCAGTTCCACGTTCTGAATCTTCTAACTCATTCACTTCATCGAAGGTGACTCTGGGAACTTTGCGAACAGCTATCTGTCCAATACGATCACCCACTTGCACCACAAGTGTATCTTCATTATGATTAGCCATAACAAATCCTACCTCACCCCGATAACCAGAATCTATTGTGCCCCATAACACTTGGAATCCATTTTTATTAAAACTGGATCTACCTCTGGTTAGCATTTCCCAACCTAATGGTAGTTCAAATGCTATATTGGTTTTTATAACTTCTGTTTCACCAGATTGTATATGAATTTTCTCATCGGCATACATATCAGCACAAGAATCTCCGTCCATTTTGAACTGTGGCTTTTTAGCTGTTGCTGACAACTTAACAAACTTCACTATTACGTGATCTCTAATGTTTATCATATTATATCCATCCATGTATATTTTAAAAAATAGTGGAACATCTTTATCTTTGAATGTTTTCCTTTAATAGCTTTACGTTCAACTCTATTCATGCCAATGAGTTCATGCAGGTTGCGTTGGATGATTGCATCACTCAACTCACCATTAGACTCCAAACGAATACGGGTAACGGTTACCCCTTCCTTCCCGTAACGATCTAAAATCTTTATAATAAACTCAATAAAATAGAAGCCAATTTCGACAGGCTTGTTGTTGATTATTTTATTGTATTGTATCAAACCACGCTTAGCCAATCTTGTAGGCATCCTATCTACCATCGCTGGTATTGAACCAGATTATTATAGTTAGCAAGATCAAGAGTATTGTTATAATCCAACCAGAGGAAGTTTGTTCACCGAATTTAAGTCCGAATACTTGAATAAGAATTGACATCCACAAAAAAGCAGCAGCAAATCCAAATCCAGCACTTGTAAAATCTACGTTAGGCATATTAATCATTTCCAAATATACAATTACATCTTACCTTTCTAAGTATAAAAATGTTTTTATACTTGTAATCCAAATTTATCAATTGACATGAAAACACCAACCACTAGAATACTTAAGGAATGGTTATACTACTAC